>Ga0163162_10000828_pt1 | contig 28789 bp, 26 predicted proteins | sample S55metaG_FD_115310 | JGI IMG/M metagenome (GOLD analysis project Ga0163162, IMG submission 115310) | Switchgrass rhizosphere microbial communities from Kellogg Biological Station, Michigan, USA - S5-5 metaG | ecosystem: Host-associated > Plants > Roots > Rhizosphere > Soil | place: USA... | reverse complement strand
GGGACCAGAATGTCGTTGAGCGACGTGAGAAATCCCCACATGAAAAACAACGTGGTGACGACAGCCAACGGGCGGGCGTAGCTAGGCGTCGCCGAATCGGGTGAAGCGGTAGAACGAGTCGTGATGTCTTGAGTTGCCATTCTCTCCTCTTGTCAGGTCCTGCTAGAACCAGGTCTCCGCTTGTACTCCGTATGTCAGGCCGCTCGTGCGATTCACAAAGGGAGTTCCACCCACAAACCCGCGAAGTCCGTCCGACCAGTCTGCATAGGTCAGGAACGCGCGCAGCACTGGACGGCTGAAAAACTTCCTGCCTGCTCCGATTTGCGGCGCGATGGTGAACTTGCGCAGCCAGCCCTCGTATTGACCGGTCCCGCTTCGCGTATGATCGAAGCCGGCTTCGAATGCCAATGAAAGATACTTGGTGAAGAAAACTTCCGGTCTCGCACCAAATGAGACCCACTGGTTCCAATCGTGGCTTGGAACGCCATCCTTAGACCGCTGGTAGATAAAGATCGGCATGATGGCGAACCTGTCGTTGGGCTGCAGGAGAACCTGTTCGGTGATCAGCAGCCGCCTGGAGCTGTGTTCAAAACGTGAAGGATCATCGATCGAAGTAGTGAAGTTGCTGGCGGCCCCGGTTCCATATTGGATGCCAAACACATGATAGCCGCCGTGCCATTCCAGTCTTTGATGGCGCAGCCCGATGGCGTAGCCATCCGTAGTGGGGATTGAACCCAAAGCCGTGTTTCCGCCTTTCGCGGCAGCGAAATTGAACCATCCTGCAACGGTGCCTAGCGGCGCTTTCACGTCGTACAAACGCACATCGACGTTGTTCTTGGCGAGGGCGCCGTTATCGGTGATGATGTCGGGCCGCGCGCCGGCCAGGTACCCAACAGCCAGCTTGCCGACACGGACATTGAGATCCTCAAATCCCGCGCCATAGCCGCTCATGTCCAAGGGATAAAAATCATCGATGTCGATGTGCTGGCGGCGGTAGTATCTTTCGCCGGCCCAGAATTTGGCGTTCGGCTGGCTCTGCAGGATGTTGCCGGCCTGAATGAAGGCCTCCCGCAGACGGAACTGGTCGTTACCCGTGCCATTGGGAAAGCTCGCATAGCTCGCGGAGTTCGAGGTGTTGCCCTCAATCATGAACTCTGTCCTCATCCACGCTTTGCTGGAATCGTGATTGGGGTTCAGCCAGTTGTTGACGAAGATCAGCTCGCCATACGTCTCCGCTTCATTCCCCAGACGATATTTTGCGCCGGCGCCGGGCGCCTGGAACGCCACTTGCTGACCACCCGCGCTGTTCATCCCGTAACCGGACCGAAAATATCCGTGGAATTCAAAGGCATTCACCTGGTTCTCGAGCTTCTCGATCTTTTGGTCAGCCTCTCTTAGTAAATCGTAAGTGGGCGCTGACGGCAATTGACCTTGAAATTTCGCTCCCACTTGATTGGACTCGCCCAGGGCCGTTTCTGTAGCGTCTTGAGCAGCCAGTTCGACCGTTGAGACCGTGCTCTCGCGTGCTTTCACGATGCTCTGTTTTTGTTCCGTGATTTGCTGTTCCAGCGCGGCAATGCGCCGCTCCAAGTCTCGCGTGGTGTCGGCGTACTGCTGCTTGAGTTGCTGCAATTGCTCCAGTAAGGGGTCGTTCTGCTGGGCGAGAACGGGTAAACCTGCCCAGACCATGGCCATCGAAGCAAATGCGAGTTGTTTTCTGATCAAACGAATCTCCACTTGGTCGGCCGCTTGGCCGAAGCTCTTTCACCTAAGGAGAGCGACGGTTGTAACCGTTTTGTTGGCAAACAAGGGCCCTTGCGGGAGACTCCTTCAAATAGATGTCTCCGTCAATCGCCGAATTGACCCGAATGACGTTGCTCATCATCGGCGCGCTGTTTCCCATTGTCAATTCTCCGGAGAACATACCAATCTTTCTGACATTGACAAGCGGTCTCAGATCGGAGGATCGATCTGTTCTGGCGCGCAAGATCGCGATCAATGGATTTATTCTGCTCATCGTCTCGGTCTTGATCGGGACTCATGTTTTGGCATTCTTCGGCATTTCCCTGCCGGTAGTACAAGTCGGCGGGGGGATGGTGGTGGTGGCAGCCGGCTGGAAACTGCTGAGCCGGTCAGACGACGATCCGTCGCCATCCCCCCTGAAGGTCGCGAATAGCTCCTACCTCTCCCAGCGTGCGTTCTATCCATTGACGCTGCCGCTGACGGTTGGACCGGGTTCGATCTCGGTGGCGATCGCCGTCGGCGCAAACCGGCCAGCCGTGAGCGCGGCCGTTTGGTCCCTGCCGGTAGCAGCGCTGCTGGGATGCGCAGCCATGGGCCTAATGATTTTTCTCACGTATCATTTTGCCGAACCCATCGGGCGCTTCTTGGGGGAAACGGCCATGAGCATCTTCATCCGACTGTCGTCCTTCATCCTTCTATGCATCGGCGTACAGATCGTCTGGAACGGGCTGAGCAAGCTTCTATCCAGCATTTCTTGAGGGACAGGCAAACAAAAACGCCGTCCGCGGGGTCACGTCTTTTGAGGAGCACACCAGCTATGGCAGAGTCCCAAACACCTAGCGCCAACCCAAACGCCCAAACTTGGTCCAAGCGGCTTAGATCGCTGGTTGTGCCGGCCGTGGTCATGGCGATGGCCATCGGGTTGATTTTCTTGATCTCGGACAACTGGAAGACCTGGGCCAGCGAGCGTACGAACCAGTCGACTGACGATGCCTACGTCCGCGCGGATTTAACGCCGCTGAGCACCAAAGTTTCAGGTCTGGTGGCTTCCGTGCAAGTAGCCGACTACCAGGTGGTTAAGGCCGGCGACTTGCTGGTGCAGTTGCGTGACGAGGATTTTAGGGCTCAAGTACAGCAGGCCGAGGCGGCAGTCGCGGCCAGCGAAAGCGCTCTGGTGAACAACCAGCGCCAGAAGGAGCTTCAGGATGCCCGAATCTCTCAGGCGCAAACCGGGATAACAACTTCGGAAGCGGAAATCGCTGCCGCGGAAGCGGGGATCGAGGCGGCAAACGCGTCCATCGCAAATGCCCGAGGGGGCTTGGCGGCCACCCAGGCCGATGTTCAACGCACATCGCTCGAACGGAAACGCCAGGAGGCGCTGGTGGCGTCCGAATCCGCGACCCGCCAAAAATTAGAGCAGGCTGTGGCGGATGAAGAGCGTTCTCGCGGACAACTTGCCAGCCGCGAAGCCGATATAGCGTCGGCGGCGGCGCAGATCGCGAGCCGCAAGGCTGACTTGAATCGAGCCAAGGCCAGATCGGAGAGCAGTCGCACGGAAGTAGAGGCGCAGAAACGCCAGCGCTCGGTTCTGGATTCACAGGAACAACTTCTGCGGGCGGACGTCGCCGTCAAGAGAGCCGCGCTGGCGCTGGCGCGCACCAACCTGGACTACACGCGGATCGTCGCTCCCGAAAATGGGATCGTGGGTGAGCGCAAGGTCAGGGCAGGGCAGTTGGTTAGCCCGGGCACACAAGTACTGTCGCTGGTTCAGCAAACCGAATGGGTGCAGGCCAACTATAGAGAGGACCAACTTCGCTACATCCGCCCCGGCGATCCGGCCGAGATCCGCGTGGATGCATTTCCAGGAGTCGTCTGGAACGGAAAGGTCGAGGAGATCTCGCCCGCCAGCGGCTCGCAATTCGCTCTGCTGCCTCCGGACAACGCCACCGGCAACTATACAAAGGTTACTCAGCGGGTTCCGGTCAAAATCGTTCTCGATGACACCAAGAAGGAGGACCGCCTGCGCCCCGGCCTGTCGGTTATCGCGACCATTCGAACGCGGGAAGGAGCGGCGCATTGACTGCTCCGTCACCAACGGCGCCTCCGACGACAAAAGCTGAAGTCGCGCCTGGACCACCGACATCCATCCAGGAGGCGAGAGGACCGAGCCCGCCCGCGATTACGGCTCACCCCTACGTCGGGATACTGGCTGTTTTGCTTGGGCTGATGACGACCACCCTCAACGGCCGTCTCGTGAGCGTCGGGCTGCCGGACCTGCGCGGGGCCCTGGGCGCGGGCTTTGACGAAGCTTCGTGGATTCCCACGGCGCTCAATATGGGCACGATTTTCATTGGCGTTTTCTCCGTGTTCCTGGGAGCGGTGTACGGAATCCGGCGGGTGCTGCTGGTCTCGGGGGCCGTCTTCACGGTGACCTCTCTGCTGCTCCCCTTCTCGCCGACATTGGGCGTGATGCTCGCTCTGCAGGGGATCGCCGGGCTGTCGTCCGGCGCCTTCTATCCGCTCACCATGACATTCGTTGCAAGGGCTCTGCCGCCCAAACTAATCCCGCTCGGAATCGCCGCGTACGCTCTGGATGTGGTTGTGACTAACAACATCGCCTCGCTTATCCAAGGCCTCTTTGCGGAGCACCTCTCCTGGCATTGGACCTTTTGGGCTTCCGCGTTCCTGATGCCTCTGGTCATGATCTGCGTCTATTTCGGCATACCGCGTCCGTCCGCATCCCCCACTCCCAAGCCGAGCTGGCGCAGCTTCTTCTATTTGGGACTGGGCTTGGGCATGACTTACGCGGTGCTGGATCAGGGCGAGCGATTGGACTGGCGCCACTCCGGACTGATCGTCGGACTCATTGCCGGGGCAATTGTCATGTTCGGCGCCGCCACGGTCAGACGCCTTCGTCAGCCCAATCCATTCGTCAATCTGCCGTTCCTCAACGCGCGAAATGTCGTGATTATCGGGCTGGGCATCTTCTTCATCCGGTTTTCCCTACTTGCGCCCTTGGTGATGATCCCGGGATTTCTCGCCAACATCCAAGGGTACCGGCCGATTCAGACGGGCCAGGCCCTGGCGTGGGTAGCAGTTCCCCAATTTGTGCTGGTCTGGGTGGCGGCGATTTCCATGGTGTTCATTCCACCGCGCCTGGTTATGGCTGCGGGATTTTCTACCATCGCGGTCGCGTGCTGGATGGCGTCGCGCGTGGATCCAACCTGGGCGGGAAACAGTTTCCAGATGCCGGAACTGGTCTTCGCGCTCGGGGTTGCGCTCGCGTTTGTCGGCCTGGTCACCAGCTTGGTGCTTCTCGCTCTCGAGATGGGCGCTGTCACTAGCGTCACCAACATATCCACTTACTCCGCTTGGTGCCACACGGTGCGGCTGCTGGGCGGGCAGATGGGGACTGCGCTGTTTACACGATTTTTGAATGTGCAGGAGAAATGGCACTCCAACATGCTCGGCCAGCACGTGGACGCAGGCAACTGGCTGACTACGGAAAGGCTCGGCTCGCTCGCCGCGGCTGTGGCGCCATCATCGGCGGGACCGGGCGATGCGCAAGCGCGAGCGGCCGGCCTTCTTAGTGCTCAGGTCAGGGCCCAAGCCTACACGCTGGCTTCCTCGGATGCGTTCATGCTGATCGCCTGCGCCATCGTTGGTTACCTGTTTTTGCTCGTGTTCTTACGCCCGAGCACCATCAATCTTCGTCATGCGGGAAACGCGAAATGAATCTCAAACCTTACGCTGCAACCATTACATGCCTTGGTCTGTTCGCAAGCGCCTATCAGGCGTTGGCCGCCGAACCCCGGCGGTTGACGCTTACAGAAGCCGTCCAATTGGCCCTCAGCCAGAACCGGGAGCTCAAAATTGCCCGCCTGAAGGTGGTGCAAAACGAGCACAAGAAGGCTGGGGCCAAAGCGAGTTACTTCCCCCAAATCAAGAATGAATCGATTTTCCTGCACACCACAGCCCTGGAGAATATTCAGATTCCCTCGGGCGCATTCGGCCAGATTCCGAACGCCGGCCTGGTGCCCAATCACGACATTTTGATCGACCAAGGGAATCAGACATTCGTAACCAGCGGAACAGGTCTGGTCCAGCCGCTCACTCAATTGATCCGCATCCGTCAGAGCAACCGGATCGCGACATCGGAAATCGCGGCCTCGCGGGACGAAGTGAAGAAGGCTGAAAACCAGGTGGCGGTGACGGTTCATCAACTTTACTACGCGATCCTGGTCACCAGTCTTCAAAAACGCGCCGCCGACCAGGAGACAACTTATGCAGAGACGCGGCTGCGCGAGAGCGAAGATGATGTGCGTAACGGGAGCGCCCTGAAAATCTCGACGATTGAAGGCCGTGCCGGCTTGCTGCAAAGCAAACAGACTTCGCTGACGGCCGCGCTTCAGTTGTCGGATCTGACCACTGAGCTGAATGATGTCCTGGGGCTGCCGCTGGATACGCAGCTCGAATTGAGCCCGGTGCAGCCCGCGCGTTTGGAAGAGCACCCCCGCGACGAGTACCTGAAACTCGCGTTCGCCGAAAACCCTCAAATCCTGGCGGCCATGGAGTCTGTCGAGCAGGCCAAGGCCGGCGTGACCGCGGCTAAGTCCGCCTATATTCCGGACGTGTCCGCGATCGCGCGCCAAAGTTATCAGAACGGCGTCCCGTTCCTGGTGCACAACTTCGGCACCTTTGGCCTGAATTTGAGTTACGACGTTTTCGACTTCGGGAAGCGCAGAGCCGCCGTGCGCGAGCGCGAAGCGCAGCTGGCGCAGGCGCAGGAGAATCTCACGCGGCTGCAGGAATCTGTGAGCGTGCAGATCGAGCGCAGCTTAAATAAAGTCGAGCGCACACGGCAGATGCTCCAGGTGGCCACTGAAGTGGTCCGGCTGCGCGAGGAAGGCGAGCGGCTCGCCGAAAACCAATTGACGCAGGGAGTGGTGCTGGTTTCAACCCGGCGGCAAGCTTCCGCAGCCAGCTATAAAGCGCAGGCAGATTTGCTGCAAGCGCAATTGTCGTACCTGCTGGCCGGCGCCGAGCTGGAGGAAGCGGCCGGGCGCACGCCGGGACTTTAGATTTTCTGACCGCAATACATCAACAAGAGGGTTATATGAGCACAACACAAACACACTCCGACACTGCCACGCTGGACCGCAAGCTGAATCAGGCGATCCTCGCAGGCGACATTCTCAACGCGTTTGAAACTTACTATGCCGAAGACGTCGTTATGCATGAAAACGACTCGCAGCCGTTCACTGGAAAAAGCGTGAACCGGAAGCGGGAAGAGGACTTCGTCAACTCGGTTCAGGACTTCCACGAGGCAAGGCTGCTGGGTGAAGCGGTCAACGGCGACACGTCGTACTCAGAGTGGGAATACGATCTAACATTCAAGAACGGCCTCAGGGTGAAATTGCAACAGGTTGCCGCCCGCCGCTGGAAGAATGGGCAGGTGTCGCACGAACGCTTCTACTACAAGGCGAGCTCGTAGCCGTCGCGCCGACTCGGGCCGCCCAAGCTTCACGCGGCCCGGGCCGGCAACCACCTTAGTCCCTCGAGGTCGTCCCGCTCCTGGCACGCTATGCAGAGTGGCGTCCACGGCACCGCATTGAGGCGCCTCACGCCGATCTCTTCGTCGCAATTGAGGCACATGCCATAGTTGCCCTCTTGGATGCGGTCCAGCGCCGCACGGACCTCGCGCAGCATCATCGACTCGCGTTCAAGATTGCGGGTCATCAATTCGCGTTCCGCGGCTAGTTGCACCTCGTCCAGGGCATCAGGAGTTTTTTCGATCGCGATGCCGTCACGCTTCCGCAGGCTCGGGGCCAGTTCGGTCTGCTTGGCTACCAGTGTTGACCTGAATTTGTTGATTTCGCCCTTAGTCATGATGCAGTCCTTCTCAAAGGAGGAGCTTCGCCGGACGGCTTTTGTTGGGGCTTTCGTCTGCGATAATCACTACCACCTTCCCGGCGCCGCTCTTTTGCACTTTTCCGGAATACGCTTCTTCCGCTTGGGAGAGCGGAACAGTGGCCGCGACGAAAGCGCGGAGCTGCCGTTTGTCTAGCAGGCGGCCGATTTCCGCTAGCTGCTTCTGGTTCGGCTCGACGATGAAGTATGCCTTCTTAGACCGGTCGTCCGTCGCGGTCTCTTCGCTCGCGGCGATGGTTACCATTCTTCCGAGCGGCTGGAGAAGGCTCCAGGATCGTCCCAGAGTTTCACCGCCGACGGTATCGAACACCACATCCAACTCGCCAACTTCATCTTCAAACCGCGATCCACGATAGTCGATGATTCTTTCGGCGCCGAGACTCGCCACAAAGTCACGGTCGCGTCCCGATGCAGTCGCGATGACGCGCGCTCCGTGCAGCTTTGCGAGCTGTACCGCGAATATTCCCACGGCGCCTGCTCCGCCATGCACCAGGACGCGCTCTCCGGCTTGGAGCTTGGCGCGATCGAAGAGTCCCTGCCGCGCCGTCAGCGCGCTGATCGGAACCGACGCGGCTTCGGCGTGAGTCAAGCTGTGGGGTTTGGGCGCCACTGCGGAATAGGCCGCGACGCAATACTCCGCGGTCGCCCCCTCGGAGAACCAGTCGTTCATGCCGAATACTTCGTCTCCGACTTGGGAGTCGTTGGCATTCTTGCCACTGTCTGGGCCGGCCTCTGCGACTACTCCTGAGAATTCGTGTCCCGGAACGGCTCCGATCCGCTTCTCACCAGCTTTGTTGTGGGAGGTTGGATACCAGATCAGCTCTGTCGGAGTGACGCCGGCTGCGCAGACACGGATCAGCAGCTCGCCGCGACCAGGATGCGGCTTTTGAACGCTTGCTTCGATCAAGCGTTGTCCGGTGACGGGGTTCGCCAAGCGCAGCACTTTCATGGTTAGCCTCCATGTTGAGAGTGTGCGGTGGACGAGCCGCCGAAAGCATCACGACGTCGAGTATCTGTCGAATAACTATTTCTAGTAACCTCCAGATACCGCCTTCGAGGCGCCCGCGGAATCGGCCGCTTTGCTCGGGCCTAGCTGCAAGCAACCGATCACTTTGCCGGCACGGTCGTCGGAGCGCCTTTCTGCTTCACGAAGAACACCAGGAACTTAGCAGGATTGGTAGTGCTGGCGTTGCGGGACACCGTGTGCACGTCCTCCGGCGACTCGTAGAATGTCTGGCCCGGCCCGAGCGTCACTTCCTTCCCGCCGTTGACCTGCATCACCACCGACCCCTCCAGCACATAGACAAACGTCTGCGCATTGTGCCGGTGCGCGGCTGACGAGGCGCCCGGTGCGTACTCCACGGTGACCATTGTGGCTTCCTTGCCGGCGATTCCCGTCAGATCCTGGTTCATAAGCGGTGTCACCTTAGCACCTTGAGCGGACGCCGCAATTGCCGCCAGACACATTGTGATGAGCACTTTAGTCATTGCTTTTCTCCCTGGCCTTCCATCACAGCACAGATCCGAGCGGGAGTGTCCAGACTTTGGCGCGCGCGATTGCCTCAGGCTCCCTTCAAGACCACGATGCAGATCCCGTCCCAAGCCGCATGTTGTACGCCCTTGGGCGGCAAATTTTTCAATGGAACGATTCCAAGATCCCTCGGGTCAAGCTGGAAGTGGGCCTGAAGGTATTGCCGAACCAGCGCTGCGCGGCTGCGAGAGAATCGGATCTGCTCGGCGGGAACGTCACCATTCCAGTAGCCCTCGATGACGATCGGCCCCGGGATCGTAGGATCGCCATTTTTCGTCAGAGCGGCGTTGAGCAGTTCTTTCCCAGCCGGCGATAGCTCCTCGCCGTTGGACCCCTTTTGGAACAGCGCGGATCCCGATAGCCAAACCCGGCGGTTCGCAGGGCTGGTGAAGGCGCGCACCGTGCGATATTCCTCTGGAGACAATTCCGCCAAGTTGTAATAGCCGCGCTTTTTGAAGAAGCCTCGCGTCAGGAAATTGTGCTTCAGCGCTTCGGTTGCGTCGGCAAAATTGGAAGTCGCGGTATTCGCGTTCGTGAGCGATTCTCTGATGTTTGTTCCCGCGCTCAAGCCTTGTGAATCCGGCTTGACTATGTCGGCAATCAGTTGGCGGACCTGCCGCGAGCTGTCATTGAGGTTATCCACAATCTCATCCGCCTTTTTCGGGATCTGGCGCGAGTTCAGATCCGACACTAGTGCGTCGGCCTGTTGAGACGCGTGACTAAGGTCGGCGGTTGCCTGGTGCCCGTTCTTCACGGCTTCACGAATCTGGGCCGCCAGCGCTTCATCTCGGAGCAGCATGCCCGCGGGGCCGTGGCCCGCTTTCACATCCGCCACAATGTCTTGGACGTCCGACGCGGTGGTAGTCACCGTTTGCCGAATCTTGTTCGCAAACGCATCGTCACTCAGCAGCATTCCGGCGGTGCCATGGCCTTCCTTAAGATTGACCACAACATCGTTAACGTTGGAGACTGTGGTCGTGACTCCGTCCAGCGCGACATTCAGTTTGCCGCCTACTACTTTCACCATTCCATCGGCATCGTTGAGCAGCACACTGCCGCGCGACAGGAGATCTGAAAGCTCCATCGGTTCCTTGCTGGGAATCGTCGCAAACGCCTGCGCTTGGCCTGCCTGAGCAGTGCCTTGCCGAACCGAAAGGTAGGTGCCGCCGACAATCCCCTCGGTGTCAATGGTGACGATGGAATCGGCGCGCACCAGGCCGCGCAGCTTTGAATCGATTCTCCACTTGACGCGAAAGCGCGCTGGCGGAGACTCTGGCACGGCGATGGCAAGCACTTGACCGGCGTCCATTCCGGCCACGCGGACTTTGGATCCGTTGGTCAGACCCGCAAGATTTACGAACTCCGCGTAGTATTCAGTGTGGCGCGCGAACGCCTGGTGCCGGTCCCCGATCACGAACATTCCGATGCCGAACAGCACCAGCCCGCCGATGACGAAAAGACCAATCCCTAGGTTCTTATTTTCCATGTACATTACTCCGTTACCAGGTTGCGGGCAATTTCGCTCTCGCTATGCTCGATTTCCGCGAAGGTACCTTCGGCCAGCAGATTTCCTTTGTCGAGGACCACGATGCGATCCGCCAGGCGCCGGGCGCCGCGCACGTCGTGCGTGACCACGATCAGCGCGGTCTTATGCTCGGTCTTTTGCCGCAACAATAATTCGTCGATCTCGGAAGCCGTAATGCGGTCCAGCCCGCTGCTGGGCTCATCCGCGAGCAAGATTTTGGGTTCGAGCACCAGGGCGCGGGCGAGACCGGCCCGCTTGCGCATTCCTCCCGAGAGCTCTGAAGGCATCTTCCGCTTATCGCCGGCCAGACCAACTTCGCCCAGGACCTTGTCGACCACGTAAGCCACTTCCTTGGGAGATTTGTTGGTTAGGCGGGCAAGAGGAAGAGCCAGATTCTGGTACAGCGTCAGAGAATCGAACAAAGCGGCATCCTGGAACAGGAATCCCATCTTGCGGCGCACCCGAGAGAGCTCCGATTCGTTCAGACGGGTAATTTCATCCTGCTCAATCCAAATGTCGCCTTGATCCGGTTTAATGAGCGAGACGATCAGTTTCAGGGTTACGCTCTTGCCGGTTCCGCTCCGCCCCAGAATGCAAAGCGCTTCGCCGGCGCGAACGCCGAACGATACGTCGCGCAATACCTGTTTTGTGCCAAATGCTTTCGACACGCGATCGAAAGCAACTGCCGGAGCGCTGCCATCGGTATCTCCGGAAGCAATCACAGGGCGCTCTCCGGGAATATGAAGAAGATGAACTTGATCAGGATGACATCGATGAGGATGATCAGCAGTGACGAGGCCACGACGCTTCGGGTGGCCGCTCGCCCAACGCCTGCGGCCCCTTCATTCGTGGTGTAGCCGAGAAACGAGGAAACCGTCCCAATGATGAATCCAAAGACGGCTGTTTTGAGAGTCGGCGCGTAGAAGTTGGACCACTCGAAGGATGAAAACGATTGCGTTATGTAGAGTTGGAAGGAGGCTCGCGTCGCCGCGTACTCTGAGGCGAAACCTCCGAGCAGGCCTGCAAAATCCAGAAACAGGGTCAAAATGGGTAGCGCGAGTGTGCACGCGACAATCCGCGGGACCACCAGAAATTTGAAAGAGTCAATGGAAAGCGATTCGATTGCGTCAATCTGCTCGGTAGCCCGCATGTTGGACAGGACGGCCCCAATGCCGGAACCCACGCGCCCTGCCACCAGCAGTCCTGTAACCAGAGGACCGATCTCCAGAAAGAATGCCAGTGCCTGCACAGTGGGGATCCACGCGGTGGCGCCGAAAGTGACCAGCGTGCTGCGCGTATGCAGCGTTAGGACTGCCCCCAGAGCAAAGCCGGAGGCGATGACCAGTGGAAGAGATTTAGATCCTATCTCGGCGAGCTGCAGCCGGATTTGTTCGCCTTCGAAGGGGCGGCGAAACAGATCGGTAACCGCCTGAAATCCGAAAACACTCACTTCCCCGGCGGTTTCGAACACGTTACTCAAGTTGCGCACTCTTCCCGTCGTGAAAAAAATCGCCCGTCAACAAGTAAGAGCCTCGCGTCGGCTATTTTGTTGGGTTGTGCCGTCAAACAGACCGCGGCTTGCGAGTCTCTTGACAGGTGTGAACTCTCATACCCCGGTTATCGTGATCGTCGGTGGCGGCTTTGGCGGATTGGCGGCGGCCAAAGCTCTGAAGGGCGTCCCTGCGCAGGTGATCCTGATCGACCGTACCAATCATCATCTGTTTCAACCCCTTCTTTACCAGGTAGCGACTTCGGTTCTCACTCCCGGGCAGATCGGTTCGCCCCTCCGCGCGATTCTGCGGAACCAGCCGAACACCAGTGTGTTCCTGGGAGAAGTTACCGGTGTAAATCCGGATGAGAAGTACGTTCTGGTGAGTGGCGCGGACCGCGAGAACGTGCGGGTCGACTACGATTACCTGATTCTCGCCACGGGGGCCAGCCACAATTACTTCGGGCACAACGAATTTGAGAACTACGCTCCGGGACTGAAAAACCTGGCCGACGCCGTAGCGATCCGGAACAAGATCCTTAGGGCGTTTGAACAGGCTGAGGGCGAGGAAGACCCCAGCCGCCACCACGATCTGTTGACATTTGTCTTGGTTGGCGCCGGTCCGACGGGTGTGGAAATGGCCAGCGCGATCGCCGAACTTGCCCGGAGTACATTTAAAAAGGAGTTCCGCCGGATCGATCCTGCCTCGGCGCGAATCGTACTCATTGACGCGGGGAACCGGGTGCTTGGTACCTTTTCCGAGGACCTGTCGAGTGCGGCGAAGGCCCAACTCGAGAAACTGGGCGTGGAGGTCCGTCTAGGACACGCCGTCGAACATATCGACGGTGCAGGCGTTATCGTGGCTGGAGAGCGAATTGCCAGCAAAACGGTTATTTGGACCGCGGGGGTTACTCCGTCACCTGCCGGGAAATGGCTGAAGGCGGAGACCGATCGGAGCGGGCGCGTACTCGTTGGGCCCGATCTCAGAGTGCCGCAGCGTCCGGAGGTTTTCGTGATTGGCGATACGGGGACCTCTTTGGATCGGCATGGCAAGCCGCTTCCCGGGGTCGCGCAAGTCGCGATTCAGCAAGGACACTATGCGGGGCGGCTTATCGAACGGCGCCTGAAGGGCGCTTCCGTTCCACCGCCGTTTAGTTATTTCGACAAGGGCAACATGGCAGTGGTCGGCAAGGGCTTTGCCATTCTGCAGACCGGCGGTTTGCATATGAGCGGCTTCCTTGCGGTGCTCGCCTGGGCTGCCGTGCACCTCCAGTTTCTGGCACAGAGTAATCTTCGCGTGAGTGTATTCATGCAATGGGTTTGGACATATCTGACTGGGCAGCGCGGGTCCGTGCTGATCGTGAATCACCGCAGCGGCCAGCCAGTCAGCGCGGCAGCCGAGGCGCCTGATGTGCGCTTTATGGAGAAATAGAGGTCACTCGACGCCGCGTTCGGGCCAGACCGTGCTGATGGCGAGGCCCACCGCAACTCCCAGTGAGACTTCAAGAAATCGATGGAGAGCTGCGATCCATCCGCTGCGCGCGGGGACGAGCATGACGATCGCCAGTGTAATAATGGCGTAGCGGTAGGCACTGCGTTCCAACCGGAGCGGCGCGAGAAAGATTCCAATCAAGAAGACGCACACGCCGAAGGCCAGCACGTTAACGGGAAAATAGGTGCCGGCCCATCCTCCCACTGCGGCGCCGATTGCAGTCCCGGCGAAGTACTGTGCGGAGGTAGACGCCGCAGTCACTGGAGATTGCAGCACAACCAAGGTAGTGATCGCGGCCCAGTACGCCTCCGGCAGCCGAAAGAGCTTCGCAACTAGAAATGAAACTACTGCAATGGCCGCTGTCCGAGCCGCATGGCTTACCGATACTGGATTCTTCCTGGCGACGATGAGATTTTGCAGCCGGTCTAGCATCTACGGGTGGTCACGCTCCACGCGCCAGGCTCTGAAGTGCGTCACATGTGTACCGTTCCACTAGGTCGGACTGTAAAGAGAGCAATCGCGCGCAGGCTTGTTCGGGCAGTCCGGCTAGAATCCGCAGCACGTAGCAGCGTCGTAGCTGGGGAGCAAGTCGAAGTACCGCTTTCAGCTCATTGGGCAAGTACGAAGTGGACGGATCCAAGCCGTTGGGGTTCGGTTCGACTTGCGCCCGCGCCGCAGCGTTTAACACACTCTGAAACAGCGCTTCTTCCGGCTCTTCGTCCGGTCTCCAGGAACCGATCGCGCCTAGAGTAGCCTCCTCGGCCTGCTGGAAACTTCCCGTGAGGAGGTGAGCTGTGAGAAGTGCACGATCAAGCAGACGTAAGATACCTTGTCCGGCCTTCGGCATCGCAGCAGTATGATCCATTGAATTCTCCTCTGGCTGTAACGGCGTTTCAGGCGGCTGACATGCTACGCAGCCGCGGGGCGGACCACGTTCCAACCTCGCAGCGCTTCTGCGTCACAGAAGAACAGGAGGGAGGATGAGCCCTCGCGGTGGCTCACGCGGATACAATCGTCGCGGCGGATCTGGCCGGAGGCGATCAGGTTCGCGAGCGGTTGGACCAGCAGGTGCTCGATGGCACGCTTCAAGTGTCGCGCCCCATATCTGGAATCCGTGCCTTGCCGCAGCAAGAACTCGCGCGCGCTGTCCGTGACATTCATCAGGAAAGACTTGTCGGCGGCCTTCTGGATGCGCTCTTGAACCATCTCCAGCTCAATGTCGATAATCTTTCGCAGCTCCTGCTGGCCCAGAGGCTGAAAAACGACAATCTTGTCCAGTCGATTCACGAACTCAGGCGTGAACTTCTTGCGGGCCGCCGCAACGCCAATGCGCGACATGCGGGAACTGAGTTCATTGATAAAAGCGTCGTCCCCTAAACTGGGAGATTGGAAGCCCAGCCGCGGATTGGTCAGCGCGGTCATTTCGCCGGCGCCCAGATTGCTGGTGAGAAAGACCATCGCATTCGAGAAATCGACTTTGCGGTTGTCGCCCAGCGTTAGAATGCCTTTATCCAGGATGCCCAGCAGAAGATTCCACAGTGCGTCGGAGGCTTTTTCGATTTCGTCGAACAGCACGAAACTGATCTTCACTTTTTCCGTGTGGTACTGGTTCAACGCTTCCTGCGACAAGAGAGCGTGGGTTTCGCGGTGCCCCAAATATCCCGGAGGCGAGCCAACCAGCTTGGCAATCTCATGGCCGTGCTGAAACTCGGCGCAGTCAATCTTGATCACCGCCCGGGGATTGTTCAGCAGCGTCTGGGCCGTGGCCTCGACGATGCGCGTCTTGCCGGAACCCGTCGGCCCCAGGAACAGGAAGTTTCCAATCGGCCGGCCCACTGGGGACAACCCCGCCATGTGAGTCTGGTAAGTCCTGACGATTTCGTGAATTGCTTCTTCTTGCCCAACGACGAGGCGGCGGAGTTTGCTCTCCAAATCTTGCGCCTGCCTTCCAGTCTTGGTGGGATCCAATAATGCGAGTCTTGCCATTTTGCTTCTCCTTCGCCCGGCTCAAGTACGGCGTTGCTTCTAACGGCCTTTCCTGCTGACACCCAAACTATGCGGCATCCAGCCTCTAAACACATCACGAGATGGAAGGTTTTTGAAGTACCCCGCTTGGCGACGGTAGGGATACCTTTATAGGGTTAGAAGGAGTCGATAGGTGACTTCCGTGGCGCTTCAGGCAGCCTTCGGTTACGGCCCGGTTTGCCAGGCGTCGTCGCCCTGATGTTCAGGCAGCTCGACGTTTTTGGGGAAGTCGACGCCTATGTGCTTGACGAGGCAGGCGATAACGGAGGAGGGTTTTTCTCGGCGGCGTGGGCGCCACGTATCGCGGCGGTGATTTGTTTCGGATGCATGGTCTTGAGAATACACGCAGAGGCTCCAGCGTCTAGTGCGTGCTGAATTTCAAGATCGCCCTCGAAGTTACAGAGCATGACAACGCGGGCATCTGCATGGCGCCCGCGGATGGCGTTCATCGCGCCAATGCCGCTGGAATCGGGAAGTCTAAAATCCATCAATGTGACGTCGGGTCGATGGGAATCAAAATGCTCAAACGCTTCGCTTGCGCTCGCGGCTTCCGCCACCAGGAGCATATCTGCTTCACTGTCAATCAGAGTTGCAATGCCCTCGCGAAAGAGCGGGTGTTTTAGCACGGTCAAGACGCGAATGATGCCTGGTTCGGTCATGCGTATCTCGCTCCCTGCGCCTGTTCCCCATCGGCCAAGGAACTCCTAGAATTTAGGAGGCGGCCCAAGCCTGGCGCGGCCCGAATGCGATCCGGCTAGGCACGCAAAGTTCGACCTCGGTGCCGGCTGAGAGTTTGCTCAAAAGACGAAGTTGCGCACCGATTCGCTCGGCGCGCTCGCGCATGCCCTGAAGGCCCCAATGCCCGGGGCACCCCCATTGCAGTTGATTGGGATCGATTCCGCAGCCGTTGTCGCGCACGGCAATGCGCAGCTCGGTCGGCCGATATTCGATCTCCGTTTCGATTTGCTTAGCCCGGGAATGCCGGTATGCATTCACGATCGCCTCCCGGCCGATGCAGTACAGGTCGTCACTCACGGCTGGCCTTAGTTCCATTGGCGTTCCGACGACGACGACTTTAAATTCCGCCGCCGAGGACGGGCACACGTCGGATGGAACGCCAGCGAGCGCGTGGCCGAGAGAATCACCATGCTCCTGAGGCGAGCGTAGTCCCTGAACGGCGCGCCGCCCGTCTTCGAGCACGCGGGCCATTCTGTCGAGAATGTCGCTGAATCGCGGCCTCGCCGAAAAATCGGCGGGCAAGTCATCCACGGCTGTGTGCAGCTGCATCGATACGGCGAAAAACCCCTGCAGCAGAGTGTCGTGAAGGTCTTGAGCGATGCGTGTTCGTTCGGCGAGCCGCTCATTCAGTCCCGCCTGGAGGGCGCGGTCAGTAGCGGTCGCCTCTGAGACTAGCCCGTGAACTCTAGCAGTGTCCGTATTCGCCACGAACGAAGACAAAAAGCTGTTGAAACCCATTGCAATCCTCCTCTAGGACTGGTCGGCTGGCGGCGAACGCCGCTTGGCCGAGTCACTTTGGGGCCCGCGTTGGTTTCGCTCGGTAGCTAGCCAATCGCGGACATAGGCTGGAGAGTTCTCCAGCTTTATTCCATCCGCTTCACAGCGCGCAAGAAATGGCAATGCGTCACGATCGACGATCGTTACGTCTTGCAAATCGAGAGCGATGCTCTGTTCGACTGCTTCCGAGTCCAGGATCCGTTGCAACTCGGCAACGTCCTCAATCTCGATACGACCGCTCAGGGAGAAGACCACGCCTCGGTTATTGGACCGCTGAATCCTTAGCATGACTCTCTGGTCATGCGCCTCATTATGCAATGCGAGGACCGTTTGTAAATTATTGATAAAATTAAGTTAGGTTATTTTTGACGTCGCGAATTCGCGAGAAATTCGCGACTTTGTCGAGGGATTTGGCGAATTCGACAATTACCGCTAAGTCAAGGTTAGGTGTTCTTGAAGCGGAACTTGTTGATCTTCAGCGACCGGATCTTCGACTCGAGGGTCGAGGCGGGCATCCTGAGCTGGGCGGCCGCACCCGACGGTCCCGATACGCGGCCACCGGTGGCTGCCAAGGCCGTCTCTATCGCTACCCTCTCTTCAGCCGGAGACACGTAAGCGGTGGCCGCGCTCGCGAGCTGAGGGGTTGACGGCTCGAACGAGAGCCAGCTTGGATCGACCGAGAAGAGATCGGTTTCACAGACGATCACAGATCGCTCGATCACGTTCTGTAGTTCCCGAATATTCCCGGGCCAGGCATAAGACTTCAGGAGTTCCAGAGTCTTCTTCTCGATGGTCGCTATCTTCTTACCCAGCTTTCTGGAATAGCGATGGATGAAGTAATCGATGAGCGTGGGGATGTCGTCTTTGCGCTCGCGGAGCGGCGGCATCTCTATCGGGAAAACATTCAAACGATAATACAGGTCGCTTCGAAAGGCGCCGCGGGCAATCGCCGTCTCCAGGTCGCGGTTGGTGGCGGCGATCACCCGCACGTCCGCTCGAATCGGATGGCTTCCACCAATGCGGTCGAATTCCCGCTCCTGCAATACGCGCAGGAGAGCGATCTGAGTCTCGGCCGGCAACTCGCCAATTTCATCCAGGAAGATGGTGCCTCCCTCGGCCAGCTCAAACCGGCCTAGCCGCCGTTGCAGAGCGCCGGTAAAGGATCCTTTCTCATGGCCGAACAACTCCGATGCAATCAACGCGTTGGGCGTAGCAGCGCAATTTACGCTTATGAAGGCTCGTGAGGCGCGCCGGGACCGCTTGTGAATCGCGCGGGCGATGAGTTCCTTCCCGGTGCCGGTTTCGCCGGTGATCAAGACCGTGGATTCGGTCGGGCCGACCTTGGCGACACGCGCCAAGACAGTCCGCAGCGCAGGGGAGTCGCCCACGATTTCCTCAAACATGGAAGTTTTGTCGATTTCCTCCCGCAGAGCGATATTCTCTTTGTAGAGCTGGTCGCGCAGCTGCTTGATTTCCTCCATTGCTCTTTGGAGGTCAGCATCGGCGCGCTTCCGTTCGGTGATGTCCTCATTGATGGCAATGACATATTTTGGACGTCCTTGGGAGTCCCGCAAGAGCGTAAATGTCGCATTTGTCCATACGGTTCTGCCATCCCTGAGAACGAGGCGTTTTTCCTGGCGAAGCGTCTCGCGGTTCCCCTCGCAAAGGTCACGGAAAAGTGCGGCATCGGCCTCCCGATCCTCCTCGCAAGTGAGCTGATCGTATGTCTCCAAGCGGCTAAGTTCGTCGCGGGTACTGCCCAACATTGTTTGGAGCGCGCGATTCGTCTCGATGGGTGCGTCCGACACCAGGTCGAGGAGGACGATGCCGGTGCCGGCTTCATTGAAAATTGCTCTAAACCGCTGCTCACTCTCGCTTAGCAACGCCTCTGCGCGTTTTCGCTCGGTGATATCCGTAACCGCCCCCACAAATTCAAAGCGGCCCGACTCGTCCTCGGAGGGGCGACCTACAACGTGAACATGTTTAACGGAGCCATCAGGCATCAGCAAACGATGTTCAAAATCGAACTCCGTCCTCTCCCGCGTAACCCGATCGATGATTTGCTGCACATACGCAGCGTCTTCCGGATGGATTCGCTGGACCACCAGGTCAATCGTAGACTTGGCTGCCGGCTCGTATCCAAAGATCCGGAAGGTTTCTCGAGACCAGTTGATCTCTCCGCTCGAAATATCCCAGCCGAAGCTGCCGGTGTGGCTTAGTTTCTGCGCTTCCGCCAAGTAAGCTTCGCTTCGCCGCAGTGCTTCCTCGGCATGACGGAGTTCGGTTTTCTCGCCGGCCTCCCGCAACGCGCGTTGCACCGAAGGTACGATTCGCGAAAGCCGCGTCTTATAGACATAATCCGTGGCCCCGATCTTGAGCGCCTCAATCGCGATTTCTTCGTCTAATGTCCCGGAAACAAAAATGAACGGCAGGTGGGGCCAGTTTTGCCGGGCGATATGCATCGCCGATATGCCGTCGAAGGAGGGAAGCGTGTAGTCGGCGAGAATTAAATCGAACTCGCCTGTTTTAAGAGACGCAACGAAATCGGCCTCCGTGTCAACCCGGTGCACAGAACAACATACACCATCAGCTTCGAGAGTATCCTGAACCAGTTCTGCGTCCCGCGGGTCATCTTCCAGGTGCAGAATGCGCAACTGAGTTTTCATTTCCGGACTAGTTCTTTTTTGCGCTTCCTGGCGGCGGTTCGTTAATCACAGCCCAGAAGACTCCGAGCTCCTTGATTGCGTTTACAAATTCGTGAAAATCCACGGGCTTCACGACATAGGCGTTCACCCCGAGCTTATAGCTCGCCACCATGTCGATCTCCTCGCGGGACGAAGTGAGCACCACCACGGGAATCATCTTGAGCTTCTCATCCGCTTTGACCTGCTCCAGCACTTCTAATCCGTGAACCTTTTGCAGTTTAAGATCGAGCAGCAGGACGGCGGGGTTGTCACCCGTACGCATAGCGAAGTCCCCGCGGCAATAAAGATAGTCCAGAGCCTCCACGCCATCGCGCGTGACAACAACCTCGTTGGCGAGATTGTATTCTTCAAGGGCGGTGAGAGTAAGCTCGACGTCTTTAGGATCGTCCTCCACCATTAAAATACGCCCCAAGTTGCTCATCAGTTGGACTCCTGTGGTTTAGAAAGTGGGAAATAGAAAGTAGCGCCCTGATCTACCATGCCCTCAGCCCAAATCCTGCCGCCATGCCGATGCACAATCCGTTGTACCGTCGCCAGCCCGATGCCGGTCCCTTCGAACGTTTCAGGCGGGTGGAGGCGCTGGAATACGCCGAACAGCTTATTTACGTATTTCATATCGAATCCTACCCCATTGTCGCGAACGAACACCATCACCTGGTTTTTCTTCTGATCCTGGCAGCCGATTTCGATCTCGGCCTGCGGGCGCGTACGGGTGAATTTAACCGCGTTCGAAATCAGATTGACGAGTGCGAGCCGCAGCATGGAGCGATCGCCATACAAGGCCGGCAACTCGCCGACTTTCCAGACAATTTTGCGTCCGTTGGTATCCTGCCGGACCTCGGTTAAAGCTTCCTGCACCAGTTGCTCCATACTGACAACAGTCCGGTGGGCTTCGCTGCGGCCTATTCTGGAAAAGGCTAGCAGATCGTCGATCAGGTTGCCCATGCGCTTAGCGGATTCGAGAATCATGGCTACATATCGCTGGCTTTTCTCGTTGAGCACCGGCGCCGCGCTCTTTTTTAGGAGCTCTGTGAACCCGGCCATATGACGCAGGGGCGCGCGAAGGTCATGCGATATGGAATAAGCGAATGCTTCAAACTCCTTGTTGCTGGCCTCAAGCTGCCCGGACCGTTTACCAAGTTCCTCGTTGAGTTTGGTAATTTCCTGTTCCCAGCGCTTACGCTCGGTGACATCGTTACTGGTTTCCAGGATGGCGGCAGGCCGCTGCAGTTCGTCACGCCGTAACGACCATCGGCTGGCCACGATCACCTGGACGCCGTCGGCTTTCGTGCGCTTAAGTTCGCCATCCCAACGCCCGGTCCGGAGCAACTCCTCGAGAATGTCGTCGAGTGGCACCGGGAAGGTGGTCTGTAGAAGTTCCTGGAAGTGCTTACCGATTGCTTCCTCGGAAGTCCATCCGTACAACTCCCCGGCGCCCTGATTCCAGTAGGTGATGACGAAATTCATATCACGAACGAAGATCGAATCGTGCGTCAAATTGAGCAGGCTAGCTTGCTGCGTTCGTTCCGCCACCTCGATTTCGAGCTCGTCGCGAGCTTGAAGAAGCCCGGCTTCGGCGCGGCGACGAATGGTGCTGAACCATGTGACCAAGCTTGCAAATGTGGCGAAAATGAGGAAATAAGGAAGATCGGAACCGGAGATGTAGACCGAGTGAAGCGGCTCTACAAAGAAGTAATCGAAGGCCAAGCAGGAGAGGACCAGCGCCAACACAGCGGCGCCAACTCCTCCGTACCAAGCCGAGATCGCGACGGCAAAGAGAAATAGCGGGACCTCCACATCGCGCATGCGCATGTACTCGATGAGAAGAGCGCCACCGAGCGCCGCGGCGACGGAAAGAACTGCAAGCCCATACCTTTGAATGCCGGAGAGGGATGTCGGCAATTGAGGTTTTCCCGGCGCCATGGCCCGTCTCCTTCCGCTATTGGCTGATTCCTTTTCGCCAATTGGAGGAACCATAATAACGTCGTGAGTCTGAGCAATCAACCCGTCGGCGGCGATGGCATCGGCAGCTACCGAATCGCCGGCTCGCCGTGGAACTTCATGGAGGCGCGAATTCCTAGTCCAACGAAGAATAAGAGAGCAGTAAGCTGGGCGAATTGGAATGGCGGCTCGGATTGTGTCGGAGCAATGGCCTTTAGAGCGGGAACTTTCCGGAAGAGCTGCACAATCAGAACAAACACGTTCAGATAAAGCGCAATCACGGAGGCGATCACGTAGGTCCGCGCCCAGCCTCCCGCGAGGCGATGACGATAAAGTGCGCGAATCGCTATCGCCAAAAGGATCAGAGACACAATTCCGACTGGATAGCCCGGAGTGAAGCCATGAAATGGGAATAAGAGACCGGTAACGCTGGTGAGAACAGTAGTCCAAAGAAAGAGCGTCGTCCAACCGTCCAACCGTCTGGAACCCAATAGTCCAAACACCACAACGAAGCCCGAGACGATTCCTACCAGGCTCAATATGACGTGAAATGCAGTGAATATAGTCAAGATCATGACGTTCTCCCCGTTGGTTTATGGCTGCCCTCGGCGGCCGTCGCGTATAAGCGACTGACTGAAGCGTAAGGGAATCGGGCGCGAAAGGATATTCCCAAGACTCGGAATCTTTTCTTAACACGAGCGCGCTATTTCTCTGTTACACGATCGGAGTATAAACAAACCGAACTATTTAGGGTTTCTGTATCAAGCGTGAAAGAGCAAAATAATGTTTTGGAGGTTTATTTGGACCAAATGCACAGCGCGTGCAAGATATCGTCTACGTCGAACCGGTACAGTTGGGCCCTTATCCTGGCAGGAGGCGATGGCGCGAGGCTACAAGACCTGACCCGCAGCATCGCGGGAGACGTCCGGCCAAAACAGTTCTGCCGCCTCTTCGGCGGCAAGACTCTACTGCGCCAGCTTGCGACCGTATCCATCCAGTTTTCCGGCGCAACCGAAATGTGTTTGTGGTTACGCGAACCCACGAGCGTTTCTATGCCGATGAACTGAATGGAACCGACAGTGCCCGCGTTCTGGTACAGGCGCAGAATCGTCGAACTGGGTTAGCAATCACCGCGGGCATCCTGCGTATCCTGCAATTTCAGCCGGAGGCCATCGTGGCGGTGTTTCCCTCAGACCACTACTATTCAAACGAAGGTGCCTTCCGGCTCGCGATCAAAAGAGCCTTAGGGTTCGCGAGCACCTATTCCGAGTCGATCATTCTTCTTGGCGCGGAAGCGCACAGTCCCGAAGTCGAATATGGATGGATTGAGCCCGGCCAGGTCATCGAAGACTTACCGGCTGCCCAACTGCTCCGGGTGAATCGGTTTTGGGAGAAGCCGTCGTTGAGCCAGGCACAGACACTCTTAGATGCGAGGTGCCTCTGGAATACGTTCGTAATGATCGGCACGGGCCGCGCGTTACTGGACTTGCTGAATTCACAGATCCCGGACGTGGTACGGCATGCTTCGGACGCGCTCTCCATCGGCGACTTGGAAGCGGCGTATCGTGGCGTTCGGACGGTGGATTTCTCGCGGGAAGTGCTCGGTCAAAGACCGGATCGATTACTGGTGGTTCGGGATGCAGCGTCGGGGTGGGCGGACCTTGGAAACTCCGCCCGCGTCATCGATACTCTCGTCCGCAACCGGATTGAAACAGAATGGTTGAATCAATTGCTAGTGGCGCGGCACGCGGTCGCCTAAATCTTCTTTCGTTCTAAGTGGTTATCCCCTCATACCTCTATTGAGGTATTTTGCGGATTATCGCTGCCGCGGGGTTTACAAAGGACGCTCACAGGGTTATCTTGAATCAAACCCCGCCCCAGTGGAGAGAGATCCGTGGCGTTGAGAAGTGTAATTCTCGTTGCTATTGCGATGTCCTCTATTGTGTTCGCGCAGCAGGACCGCGCCACCATCACTGGTACCGTCCGGGATCCGGCGGGAGCCGTAGCATCCGCGGTAAGGGTCAAAATCGTAAACGCCGAGACCAACGCCTCTTACGACTCGGCAACCAATGAGGCCGGCCAGTACACAGTCCCGAATCTTCCTGTGGGTGAATACAAGCTGACTTTCCAGGGAACCGGACTCAAGACTCTCGTCCGGGAGTTCGTAACCTTGAGTGTGGCGCAGGTTGCGCGGATCGATGCGCAGATGGAATTAGGAGAGCTCAGCGATTCGGTGGAGGTTCGAGCAGAGACGGTGCTCCTGCAAACCGACACGCCCGAGGTTTCGACCGACTTCAGCAGCCGCATGATGATCGATCTTCCACTAGATTTCTCCGGAGGCCGGTATGCGGAGAACTTTGCCTACCTGCTGACACCTGGAGTCGGCGGTAACAATTATGAGAGCCGGATCAATGGAAGCGCTGCTTTTTCCAAGGCGGTGGTATTGGACGGCGCGGACGCCACCATTTATATGGGGGGCCATTTTGGCGAGTCCACGCCATCCCTGGAAGCTTTCGGCGAATTCAAAGTGCAAACCTCCGGCCTTAGTGCTGAATACGGCCGCACCGGGGGCGGCGTGTTCAACTTCGTCATGAAGTCCGGCACCAACGAGATCCATGGTTCGGCTCTGGGGCTAATTCACAACGAGTGGATGGACGCGAACTCGTTCGTGAACAATTACTATGGCAATCCAAGGGAGAGGGACCGCCGTCATGACTGGGGCGGCTCGTTCGGGGGGCCGGTGTATTTCCCTAAAATTTACAACGGCAAAGACAAGACATTCTTTTATGTCGCTTACGAGCGCTACAAGGAATCCTCAGCGGGCGGCGGGTCTCCTACGGTCACAGTCCCTCTGAATGAGTTCTGGAGTGGCAATTTAAGCCGGCTGCTCACCAACCAGGTAATCGGCCAGGATGCGCTCGGCCGCAACATATACGCGGGGGCCATTTACAATCCGGCAACCACCAGAATCGTAGATGGCCAGATGGTGCGCGACCCGTTTCCTGGGAATATCATTCCTCCCTCGCTCATCTCCGGGCCGGCGAAATTGCTGGGCGCCATCTTTATAAAAGACTATTCGCCGACGGTGAAAGGAGCGGACGGCCAGGTCGCTTTGCTCAACAATTCGTTCTTCCCGGTATCGTATCAAGCCGGCTTTACGCAGAATCAATTCTCCATCAAGCTGGATCATTCCCCCTCTTTGCTCCATAAGATCAACGGCTCTTTCGTTTACGTCGACCGTCCGCGGGTGCTCCTGGATCAAGGCGGCGTTTGGGACTTCAACGATCCCTCGGGCGGCCCGCTTTCGCGCTCGCGCGTGCAGTGGGTCCGCAGCTGGTACGGGCGCCTGGCCTACGACTGGACCATTTCGCCGTCACTCCTGAACCATCTGCAATTGGGTTTCAACCGGCAGCGCAATCCAAGTCTGTCAACGCATCTTGGTGAAGATGGCGTCGCGGCGCTGGGCCTGCAGGGACTGGCGAAGAACTACAACTATCCCGAGATTAATTTCGGCACCAACTACCTGGTGAATTATCCGACGCTCGGCTTCCAGACCAACGATTTCGGAGCGGGCCAAAACTTTCAGGTTGTCGATACCATGACCTGGATCAAGAACCGGCATTCGATCCGGGTAGGCGCGGACTGGCGAAGGTCCTACTTGCGTTGGCGAACCAACAACAGTCCGGCGGAGATCGACTTTAGTCAGGCGCAAACCGGCATCCAGGGCTTCACGCAAACCGGGAGCGGATTTGCGAGCATGCTGCTGGGTCAGGTCGCGACGGCAAGCGTGCCGACGGGGACGCCAACGGGGTCGAGATATCTGAACTTCGCCGTGTTCATACAGGATGATTTCAAGGTGAGCAGCCGCCTCACTCTGAACTTGGGCGTGCGATGGGACTACCAACCGCTTCCCGTCGAACAGTACAATCGCCTGAGCAACTGGAATCCCGCCCTGATTGATCCGGCGTGGGGATTACCGGGCGCCCTTGAGTTTGCCAGCGCGGATCGGCGGACCTTCGAGCCGAATCACTATCGAGACTTCTCGCCGCGGTTCGGCTTTGCGTATCAGCTCACCGGCAAAACTACTATTCGAGGCGGATACGGCATTTACTATCTGGCACGGAATGCGAACGGCTGGTCTGGTGTGCCCTGGGGGCAAACGGCCGGGTTCGGACAGGATGACAGAATCACTTCCAATATCGACTATCAAGCTGCGTGGGATTGGTCGAACCCGTACCCGGGAGTGGTCCGCAATCTTCCGCAGAACGCTTCTCTGGCCAGCGGGTCGCCGGGGGTATGGGGCATTGTCAGCTACGATTCGGATGCCGGGAAAAACGGTTACGTTCAGCAATGGAACTTTAATATCCAACGGGAACTACCGTCCCAGATGATTCTCGATATCGGATATGTCGGCTCGAAGAGCACGGGCATACAGGCGAACGACCTGCGCCGCTTGAATCAGCTCGATCCCAAATACCTGTCGCTCGGCGATGCGCTGGGGGTGAGCGTAACCAGCCAGTCTGAAGTTCCTGCCTCCGTGGCTGCCGCGGGCGGGAGATATCCGTTTGGTACTTCCGGAATCGCGGTGCCGGCGTATCAGACACTGCTGCCATACCCGCAAATCATGGCGTGGAATCAGATCATGAGCGCGTTCACCCCGCTGGGATTCTCTACCTATCATGCACTGCAAGTTCAAGTGAACCGGCGGTTCGCATCCGGCGTGGGCTTCCTGTGGAACTATACTTTTTCGAAGTCGATCTCGAACGTCCATTCGGCGTTCGGCGATACCTATGGCGCCAACGCCGCGTTATCCGCCAATTACTACAATCTCGCCGACGCCAAATCAATTTCCGACGCCGACCGCACGCATACATTTAAGATCGCCGTGCAATACGATCTGCCTTTCGGGAAGGGACGGAGATTCGGCTCCAACAGCAAAGCGCCGGTCAATTTCGCCCTGGGGGGATGGACCATTCAGTACATCGGCAACTATGTCAGCGGATGGCCGCTCGGGATTACCGGCTCCCCTACACCGAACAGCAATTTCTCGACGAACCCGGGGTACGCCGAGAATGCCAACGGAGCGCCTCTGACGGTTGGGTGGAACTCTTCGGATATCGACATGAGCCGGATCAACCAGCCGAGCGCCGCCAACAAGTACATTAATACCTCGATCTTTGTGGATCCGATCACGATCGGACGCTACCAGCGGGGCAACACGTCATACCTCCTTTCGCAACTTCGCGCACCGTGGCAGCTCTCTGAAAACTTCTCATTGCAGAAAAATTTCCACCCAATGGAAAGCCTGCGCGTGCAGTTGCGAGCCGACGCTCTCAACGCGTTTAATCGGACGTTGTGGGGTAACATAGAAACCAACGCAGCCAGTCCCCTGTTTGGGCAGGTCACTGGCGAGAGCGACTGGTTTTCGCCCCGCAAGATTCAGTTCGGGGTGCGAGCGGACTGGTAGCGCCGCAATTCGGAAGGGGATCGTTCTCTTGGCGCACCTATTTTTAACACGACGCGATCACTTCTGGATACCGGTTATTTCGCTAGGGCTGTGCGCACTTCTGGCCGGCTGTGAGTCGACGCGGGCCAACGAAGCTTCTATTACTTTCACCAAGCTTCCGCCCGCCGGTGAAGGCAGCCCCGACAAGATCAACGACATTCAGGGCCGCGTGAATGGCGCCCGTGCGGGGCAGCGGATTGTGATTTTCGCCAGAAGCGGATTGTGGTGGGTACAGCCCATGGCGGATCAGCCATTTACTGCAATCTCGCGGGATTCGACGTGGAAGAGTGCGACCCACCCGGGATCGGCTTATGCGGCACTTTTGGTGAATCCGGGCTACCGTCCGCCGACGACCGCCAATGCTCTTCCTGAAAAAGGAGGCGACGTGGTTGCCGTCGCGACTGCTGAAGGCACAATGTTAGCGCGGCCTGTACCGAAAACGCTCCATTTTAGCGGGTATGATTGGCAGATTCGCGATTCCTCCAGCGATCGCGGAGGCACTCGAAACTTGAACGATCCCGCGAACGCGTGGACCGACGAGCATGGGTTACTGCACCTTCGCATCGTCGGGCAGCCCGGAAATTGGACCAGTGGCGAGGTGAGTCTCACCAGAAGCCTTGGATACGGCACTTACCGCTTTATCGTTCGTGACGTATCTCATTTGGAGCCTGCCATAGTCTTCGGTATATTTACATGGGACGATTCGGGTCCGCCGCGGGAAATGGATATCGAAGTCAGCCGCTGGGGCGAGGCGGAAAGTAAGAATTCCCAGTATGTGATCCAACCGTATTATGTCGCGGCGAATGTCGTACGATTTATGGCGCCCGCAGGGGTTCTGACTCATTGGATTCTTTGGGAACCCGGACGCGCTACGTTCAAAACTATGCGCGGCGCTAGTTCTACAATTGAGTCGCCCGCTGTCGCGAGCCACGTGTTCACATCCGGAGTATCCGCGCCCGGCAACGAGGTCGTGCGCATGAACTTGTACGTCTACAACAACAAGACCAACCCGTTACGGCATGGTTCAGAGGTGATTGTTGAGAAGTTTGAATACCTACCGTAACCGACGCCTATCTTTGTTGTGGCTGATTGCCGGTCTTGCCGGTTTTTCGGCCGTCCCGGCGTATGCGATCGACCCCAATCGGGCTATGTCGCAGTACATTCACGATCGGTGGGGTCCCGAACGTGGATTTCCGCGTGGACCGGTTTATGCCATCGCGCAAACCCCGGATGGCTACCTCTGGATCGGGACGGACGCTGGGCTGGTTCGATTCGACGGCTTGAATTTCCGGCTCATGCCGGGCAACTCCGCATTTACGCCGAGTAACAGTGTTCTCGGGCTGACGGTGGACAGGGAAGGGAATTTATGGGTCCGAATGCAGGGGC
>Ga0163162_10000826_pt1 | contig 28822 bp, 16 predicted proteins | sample S55metaG_FD_115310 | JGI IMG/M metagenome (GOLD analysis project Ga0163162, IMG submission 115310) | Switchgrass rhizosphere microbial communities from Kellogg Biological Station, Michigan, USA - S5-5 metaG | ecosystem: Host-associated > Plants > Roots > Rhizosphere > Soil | place: USA... | reverse complement strand
CGTCCACCTGGCGAGTCAAGCCGATTTATTGCTGAAGTTGAAGTTAAAATAAAATGTTGAGAATGGATAGTCAAGCCGGGTATCGGTGATTCACATTTAAAAAGACGAAAATTTTTATAAAAATATTCATGGTGTGATCGAACATAACCATTGACATTTAGGTCAGCTCATTTTGATAAAGAAATCGCTAACTCGCGTCCGAAATTGAAAAATGGTAGGAAGAAAAGTGACGAATAAAAAAACCTTTCCTTTTTTTCAGGCTCAACTGAAAAAATGAGATCGTTAATGGCATTTTTTTCTGTGGTTCCCCAATTAAAAAATTGGAATATCAAGCTGCGCGACCATTTGATGTAGCAAAAACCTTGAATTGTGTAAAAGATGTTCAACTGATCCTTGATGTGGCAACTCGCGATGGTTCCGGGGACGTACTTTCTTACATTAAAAAAAAATAAAAAAAAATCTATTTATGAAAACTAATATGCTTTTGTTTGCGGCACTGTTAACGGCGGCGGTTTATAGTTGTAACAAATCCAGTTATACGACTAATGCCACGCCTCCTCCGACGCTTCAGGTAAATTACAAGCAGACGGTTCTCGTTGCCGACACACTGGGATATGGAGCAGCATTTATTGATTCGAATCTCCGAAATGCGTGGGGAATTGCCTTGAACCCTATGGGCATCGTTTGGATATCCGCTAATCATGCGGGGGCAACTACGATTTATGATTCCACGGGCAAAACATTGTTCGGCCCCGTCGCGATACCCTCGCAAGGCTCGCATTTTGGTGGCTCCCCCACAGGAATTGCGTTCAACTCAACGACGGACTTCATAATTCCATCAAACCGAAAAGTAGCTAAATTTATTTTTGCCAACGAAGACGGAACCATTTCTGCGTGGGGAGGTGGGGACTCAACAACAACTGTCGTTGATAGATCCACGACGGGAGCAGTATATAAAGGAATTACTATCGCAAATGATGGAACTTCTAATTTTCTTTTCGCGGCGAACTTTAAAGGAACTAAAATAGACGTCTTTGATGCGTCGTTCAATCCTGTTACCACAAAATCCTTTAACGATCCGCAAATACCAGCCGGATTCGGGCCATTCAACATTGCAAGTATCGCAGGGAAACTCTTTGTTTGCTATGCTAAACTCAAAGGTCCGGATAATATGGATGATCAGGCTGGTCCAGGAAACGGCTATGTCGACGTGTTCGACACTAATGGAAAATTGCTACAAAGATTTATTTCGCAGAACCAACTCAATTCTCCGTGGGGAATCGCACAGGCTCCTGCGGGATTTGGGATACCATTTCATTCTATTGCTGTCGGAAATTTCGGTGATGGAAAAATCAACGTGTATGATTCCACTGGCGTTTATCTTGGGCAACTTCAAAATAATGGAAATGCAATAGTCATCCCAGGCCTTTGGGCGTTGGACTTCCCCAAAAATGAAGTTCCTAATGCAAGCCCCAATAAACTTTATTTCACAGCGGGCCCAATGGACGAAAATCACGGCTTATTCGGCTTCATTGAAATGAATTAGTATTTCGCATACACATTAATGTTAGAACTCGAACTTTGATCAGAAACGCCTTTTTTGAAGTCGCGCAAAGATTATGCGCCAAGATCGAAGTTCGCTTTCTTAGGAAAATTGGTGTTTAAAACCTGAACCCAAAAAAGTACTTTATCAAAAATAAAAAACTCACTTAATCATTTTGCTTTGTCATTTTGGGGACATGGTCGAGTGGCGCACAGTGTGAAGGGGAAATTTTATAGTTTTTGCATTACGCTTTGTATTACACTTCGCTCATAACATTTTGAAGCTCTATCCAAGTTCGAATCCTCGTGGGACAACGAGGCAAATACAAAAACTCGCTTGAATTTATTTTCAGCGGGTTTTGTATTTTGAAGAGTTAATATATTGATGCGTTTTTCCTACCCTAGCGCAAGCGCACAAAAAACATTTATAAAATGGATTCCAGCGCGGGTATTTCGACGGGCCGAACTGATTCATGCCGCACACAATGCAATGTGAAGATTCCAAAATGTAATCCACACTTTTATTGTTTCTTACTCTCAAAATGTTTTTCGATCATCTTCCCAATCATCTGCGTGAATTCTGTTTCCTCATTGGTGTCGTCATCCACCCACCTCCCCTGTTTGTCGCAATTAATATTTACTTTCTTTTCTTTGTTGATGACTGCCTGGAAATTGATATAGTCGTTTGAATATACTACGTGATTCACCTGCACAATTTCGTTATTGATTTTCTTTTCAAATAGTTCAGCCATGGCGGTTTGGCGTCCTTTGGATTGGGAGGTGTGGCCTTCCTTTTTTGTCGTTGTTTTCATGATAATTCTTTGGAAGCAAATTACTAATTTTTTTAGCAAATAAAATAATAATTTTTTTAGCAGAATGTGAATTTACCTTTGTTATATCCTTGCACGTCGTTTAAGTCGGAAATATGATTTGGAACTTAGTAAAATATGCCTGGCGCTCTACACGAAGGCATTTCGGAATTTCTGTAATAAATATCATCGGATTAGCAACCGGTATTGCCTGTTGCGTTATTGTCAGTTTATATATTCAGGATGAATTCAGCTACGACAAACAAAATAAAGATGCGAATCGAATTTACAGGGTTGTAGAAAACTTTCAAAGCGACAACGGAACATACATTCCTCAGGCAACAACCCCACCCGCATTGGGGTCGGCGCTCGCAAAAGACATTCCTGAAATCGAAAGCGTTACCAGAGTATTTCCAAATCCTGGTCTGGGAGGTAAGTTTTTTGTTCGCTATGGTGACAAAAAGTATCTGGAAGAAAACGTTTACCACGTCGATGAAAATTTTTTTGATTTTTTTACACTTCGGTTTATAAGTGGCGATCCGAATAATGCCTTAAGCGATCCGAATTCAGTTATACTGACAGCATCCACAGCTAAAAAGTATTTTGGAAATGTCGACCCCTCGGGGAAAACGCTTGAAATCGACGATTGGTCACCCGTCAAAGTTACAGGCATCATTGATGACGTACCAGACAACGAACACTTCAAATTTCAAATGCTCATACCCCTTCGGCGATTTCTGCGCGACGATGGAAATCTAAACTGGGGATGGAACAGCTTTTATACGTATATCAAGTTGAGACAGCCGCTGAAAGAAGAGGACCTCGACAAAAAAATTGAAGCAGTCTCTAAAATAAATCAACCGGATAGTAGAAATAATTATTTCACACAGCGGCTAACTGATATACATCTCCGGTCCAACTTGAAAAGGGAACTTAGCCAAAATAGTGATCTGTCATACATTAAAATAGTTTCCAGTATTGCTGCTTTGATCCTTTTAATCGCCTCCATCAATTATATCAATCTTACAACAGCCCGTTCTTCAACTCGTGCAAAAGAAATTGGAATTCGAAAAATATCAGGTTCATCGACGTGTTCTTTGGTCAGTCAATTCATCTCCGAATCAGTGTTGGTTGCAATTTGTGCCGGTTTTTTATCGTTGGCAATTGTCGAATCGTTGCTGCCAATGGTAAACTCGATAACAACAAAAAACCTTTCATTAGTAATTCATGGGAATTTATTTATTGTTTTTATTGTCATCAGTTTTTCTATTATGGTTGGTTTTTTCGCTGGGATATATCCCGCATTTTACATGTCTTCATTTGAACCCGTCAAGGCTTTAAAAGGAGAAAAATTCTCAGGGCCCGGCAATCTGAACTTGAGAAAGCTATTGGTGGTCGCTCAGTTCACCATTTCTATTATTTTAATAGTTGGAACCTTCATTGTTGCCGAGCAAATTAATTTCTTGCAAAATGCTAAACTTGGAATTAATAAAGAAAATGTAATTATAATAAACGATGCCTATTACCTGAAAAGTGGCCAGGTAAAGATTTTGAACAATGAATGGATGCGGATACCTGGAGTTAATAAGGTCGCATTGGCAGACGGCGTATTTGGTGGTCAGATTTGGTCCAACAACGTTAGATATTCTGGAACATCATCAAATAATATTTCAATAAATACCATCACCGTCGATTCGAACTTTTTTGAAACCTATAATATAGAATTAATACAAGGCAAAAACTTTGCGCTGCAGGCTCCTGACTCGATCGACCAGGTAATTCTAAATGAGGAGGCGGTTATACAATTGGGAATTGCTGCCCCGCTTAGGAAAAAAATCATTTGGCATGAAACTCCTAAAACGAAAGAAAAGATATATGCAACAATTATCGGTGTTGTAAAAGACTTCCATTTTAGCTCGATGAAAAACGAAATAGAGCCTTTTGCCTTTACAACAAACGCGAAACGGAGATATAATTTCTCAATTCGAATAACCGGGACGAATACGACCAAAATCATCAAGTCGATAAAAAATATTTGGGAGAAGAATGTTCAGTCAAGACCCTTTCAATATTCATTTCTGGAAGAAAGATTCGCAAGGCTGTACACCGCTGAAGTCACCTTCAAACAAATATTCAGTTACACGACTGTAATTGCAATCATCATATCGTGCATGGGGTTATTCGGACTTTCAGTATTCACCTTGCGACAGAGAAACAAAGAAATTGGAATACGCAAAATAATGGGGGCGTCGACGGTCAGGATATTTTTTGTTCTGGCAATGGATTTTCTGCGTCCGATATTGGTTGCAGTAGTCATCGCTATACCGATCGCGTGGTCGGTGATGCACGCATGGTTGCAAAATTTTGCCTATAGAATAGGTATCCATTGGTGGATTTTTTTGCTGGCCGGAATGATTGCGGTTTTTATCGCTATATCTACGATTAGTTTCCACGCCGTGAAAGCAGCTGTTACAAATCCCGTAAAAAGTCTTCGCAGCGAATAATTCGGAAGCAAAACAGTCGCCCAAGAGATTCCACGTTTAAATTTTTTCGGACGGCATAGCAAAACATTATTTTTCAAAATGATTTTTATGAAATGCACCCAGGAGTAAGCGCTCGTCTTTCTTACAACTGCGTACGTTTTAGAGCAAGATAAATCAACGAATCATTGTTCCTCGCAATGACTAATATTTTATTACCCCCAACCGAATTAATCCATTTTGCGTCTCTGTATTCGCCTCCCGGATGGGGCAATTCGAACAAATAATTAAACTGGCCCAGTTTTTTATCGAACTCAAATAACATCGGATTCATTGCATCATATCTTCCTTCATAAGGCAGCACGCCATAAAAATTTCCTATGGTGAAGTATAATGGTTGTTTTGCGGGAATTGATATGAACGTAAAAATCGGTGATAGTTGCAATTCGTCGGGCAATTCGTGTTGCGTAAAATTTCCTTTCCCATCATTAAGAAAATAGGATGAGCTTAAAGTTTCCGCTTGCAAGGAAACAGAACCATTTAACAAATCACCGAACATAAAATGAACAGTCTTTCCGGCAACTTCATCATAGCTAAGATGATTTTTTTTCAAGATCGGGAGTGCCCGTTCCAACTGGTCCTTTCCTAAAAACGAATAATCGTTTCCTCTCATCGAGTACGTCATGATTTGCTCAATAGAACCATTACCATCAAAATCTTTGACATATAATCTCAGTGGGTCGTTCTTGCCAGCGAATAGTTTCGAATTTTTTCCCCAATTCCCTGCAATAATATCCGCATATCCATCCCCGTTAATATCCGTAAGAAAAACACTTTGCCAAAGACCGGACGATTGATTGATTACAGTGGGCTTTAATATCCCTCTGTCATTCAAAAATATTCTAACGGGCATCCATTCACCGGCAACTATTAAATCGTCCCAGCCGTCGTGATTCACATCGGCTACAGCGGCGGACGTAACTATCCCCTGCTCATTTAGTGCAAAAACAGAATCACTTGCTTGTATGAAGTGTCCTTTCCCATCACTCATCAAGAGATATGACCGCTGTTTTTCATATCCATATTTTTTTGCGGTAGTGAGTCCGCCAATAAAAACATCTGGATGCCCATCTTTATTGAAATCTCCAACTGCAATACAGGATTTGTTTTTTAAAATTTTGGGAATAGCATTTACATCTTCTGAGAAATGTCCTTTGCCATTGTTGATATATAAATGATCGGCAAGGTTTGGATTACCATCATCATACTCGTTACCTCCACTTACCACGTACAAGTCAGGATACCCGTCGCCATTGGCGTCAAAAAAATATGCATCGACACATTCACTTTCTTTATTCTTCGCAAAAACGGAAGTATCTGATTCAATAAATTTCCCTGTTTTGGTTTGGACAAACAAGCAGCCCGGTTGTCCTTTTGCACCACAGACAAAAAAATCACCAAGACCGTCCTGGTTAATATCAGCAACCGCTAACCTGGGACCGAGAGTGGATAGCATATGTGGAATAAGGTATTGATCATTAAAATCTATAAAATTATTTTCCTGATGCTTCCATCGTGTCAGCGTTTCATTGGTAAACTCAACAGGCATTTTATTTTTCCAGGGAAAGAACATATTTGCATCGAAAGCCGATTTCGCGTCAGTTTCACTGAAGACGATGGTCTTGTTTGCGGGGACATTTTTTAACAGTTGGAATTTCTGACCCGGCCAAACAACCAATATACTATCCACCGTTTTCAGGCTATCCAAGCCAAAATGTAACCGGGGTTCACAGGAAGACATAAATCCTCTCGTAAGCATCAGTTGCTGATACTGAATTCCTTTTTTTGTAAAAACATAAGCCTTAACACCAATACCTGAAGAGTTCCCTCGGTTCCCTTTGAAAGAAATGGAGATATAACTTTTGGCCGCCATATTATTCTTTAGAATAATGGCAGGCGCATTAAGACAATTCACTACGACATCCAATTTTCCATCATTATCCAGATCCGCATAGGCCGCACCGTTATACACGCCCTTCATACCGCCTGTTCCCCATTTTTGGCTCATGTCTTCGAAATGAAGATGTCCGTCCCCTTTAAAAAAATAAGGATGTGACAATCCATCCGGCATTCTATCAAGCATGGCTTTTTGAAACTCACTGGGATCTCCAAAACTCGCCGGATTTTTCAGGTTGGAAAAGAACATAATGAAATCAAGGTCCAGTGGCCGTTTCGTAATACCACTCGAAATAAAAAGATCTTTATTTCCATCATTATCTAAATCTAAGAACAGCGGGCTCCAGCTCCAATCTGTGGCAGCAATGCCACTCATCAGGCCAATATCACTAAAACTGATTCCATCTCCGTTATTTCTTTGCAAACAATTTCTGGAATATTGATTTTGATATCCGTTCTTAACGATTTTCTGATTATACGTATCAAGGTTTTCTCCGTTACCATAAGTTTTTAATGTTTTCTCGTCACCGGGCAGCATGTCTGCCGTAATGATGTCGAGTTGCCCATCGTTATTAAAATCGGCAATATCATTGCCCATGCTGTAGCGGCTGTAATGCCTGAAATGGTTTGCTCCGCTTTCAGTAAATGTCCCATTGCGATTATTTACATAATAATAATCGTTTTCATGAAAATCATTCCCGATGTAAATATCTTCCCATCCATCATTGTTCAGGTCTCCAACAGCGATGCCCAGTCCATAACATAATTTACTTTGATATATCCCGGTTCGTGCCGATACGTCCGTAAATTTCCTTTGGCCATTACTGATTTCATTCCTGAATAAATGTTCACCTGAATTTGAATCAAACTTTCTGCGAAAACTTGTGTCAACAATATTTTGATTGGGATGCTCCGACTGATTAAGTACCAAACAATCAAGATCGCCGTCATGATCATAATCGAAAAAAACAGCCTGCGTAGAGAATCCTGAAAAATCTAAACCAAACTCATGTGAGCTTTCTGTAAATTTTCCATTACCATTATTAATAAATAATTCATTATGGCCCCGCAACCCGTGCATGTTTGCAATGGCGCAAACGTAAATATCCAGGAACCCATCACCATTTACATCCGCCATTGTCACTCCTGTGCACCAATCGGAAGTCCCGGCCACATTCGCCTCCTGCGTAATGTCCTGAAATTCAAAATTCCCTTTGTTGAGATACAATTTATTTTGGCCTTTGCTGTTTGATGTGAAATAAATGTCGGGCAATCCGTCGTTGTTGATATCGCCAATGGCAACTCCTCCGCCATTATAATAATAGATATAACTTAGTATACTGAGGTTTTGGCGATCATCTTGTTTGTTTGTGAAACCGATATGCGTCTTCGATGAGGACAGTACCTCAAAATTTGCTGGTTGTTGTTGCCTGCATGCGATAAAAATCAACAGCAAACCAACCCGGAAAAATAAACGTGTTTTCTTCAACAACATTGTGTGATGTAAAACCGATTGATTATTCGTAGATCATTCTCAAGAAACCTGAAATTCGAAAAATGCTTTTTGTGTCAGCCTCCGCGTCTGTGTCACAAAAGATCTTACAAGAGTACATATAAGAATTTTTAACCAGCGCCGACAAGATCCCGATATTGTTTCACTAAAGCCACATCTACTTACTATTCTTATTGACCGTGTTAACTAATCTAAAGACGGATTCTTCATTATCCTCGTAATCCAACAATTTCTTTTCAGAAGAATATACAAACATAGCGGGATACCTTCTTGGTTTAAATTTCTCTATGAATTGATTCAAATGGTCCTGCAGGAGAAAAACATTTTTTTGCGCTTTTAGTGTTGGTCCATATGCCGACATGAAACGATCTATTCTCTCAGTACTATCCTGCGAAATTAAATAAACCGCCGCTTTTTGAAATGACTTGTACTGCAGATCAATATTCTTAACAGCGCGCTGACAATGATCGCACTCAGTATCGACAAAAATAAAGAGTAATATCCGCTGCCGCGGCAAATCTTTATTTGTAAAAGAAATTTTATTAAGACGCCGGAATTCGAAGACCGGCAATTGTTGTGCAGGCGTTTGACCAAACGCACCAATAGTTAAATTTATAAGCAGTGCTGTAAATATATTCTTCATAATAATTAATTAATCATTTCACTGATCTACCTTCAAAAACCAAAAGGGGGAAAGTAGAGACATTCCCCCTGGCAATCGACGAAGATATCAACTACCCGCGTTTGCTTACTACCATATACCGTAAACCGTTCAAAAGCTATTTTAATCCTGCTTATTTTTTGACAAATCCCAAATCGCTAGCGACTTTAACATTGCACTACCATTATTTGCAAAAAAAGACAATCCGTTCGCGTCAGCGTCAGGAAATATATAAGTCGTAAATACCTTTTCTCCATCGTTGAAAAATACTTCGAGTGAAGATTTATCAAATAGACATTGAATTCTTATTGATACCTCATCTCCATCCAGGTCCAATGACTGTTTGAATAATCCATTTTTTACAGTTGAATTTGAAGAAGCAGTTTTGTCGATATATGCCTCTCCCTTTAAACTATTGTATCCAATTATGGTTCCCATCGTTTTGCCATCCATTCCTTTTTTTCGCGCAATTTTGAAACCGAAATCGGTGCTGCGCTTTACCGAAACAGTTGCATCAAGCCAAAAGGCATTTCCAGGAAGCTTTTGCAGATCTTTTTCTGTATTCGCAATTTGAATTCCATTTTCTCTGATGACCTTATTCGAAATATGGTCGAGATTTTTTTCAATAAAAGAAGTTGGGCGCTGTACAAGGCGAATTCCACTTTTTGTTTGCCGAAGGCTCAGGTCCCTCGGTATCGACATTTGCCCTCTCCATGGATAGGTGGGTTGCTCACCCGGTACCATCCAGCCGATTAATATTTTTTGATCGTTCGGAACGTTGTTCCATGGAATTGCCGCGTAGAAACAATCGCCTTCATCCACTGTCAATATTGTTTCGGGCGGTGAATCATTTTTAAAAACTCCGTTTTCAAAATTACCCACGAAATAGTGCATATAGGTTCCTCTTTTTCTGCCCGCCGCTGAAATTAGCAAAGCCCATTTCTTTTTTCCTGGATTTCCATCAACAGGCAATTGAATCAAAGCCGGACATTCCCAATGGGCTTCTACAAAACCAGCATTTCCAAATTCACTGAGTAACTGCCATTCCTTCAAATTCGTCGACGCGTAGAATTGAGCTTTATGTTCTGAAGGTAATACTACAACCATCACCCATTTTTTTAATTCCTCATTCCATGTAACGTTCGGATCACGGAAATCTCTTTTCTGCAGATCTATAACAGGATTTTTGGAATAATCAGTGAATGTGAGACCTCCATCATTGCTATACGAGATATATTGTGATTCTTTTTTTTGATGTGGTTGATCTGCTGTGTAAATCGCGACAATACAACTTCCTTTTTTGCAAAATCCGCTTGCGTTATTAGCATCCAGGACTGCGCATCCCGAGAATCTCCAGATTGTGTCTGTGCCATTTATTATTTCCGGCATTGCAATCGGTAAATGCTTCCAATGTATGAGATCCGTAGTTGTTGCATGACCCCAGCTCATATGTCCCCATTTATTCTCAAACGGATTTTGCTGATTGTACAAATGAAATTCGCCATTCAAATAAATCAAACCGTTAGGGTCATTAGTCCAGTTTTTTGCAGGTGTAAAATGATACACAGGTCTCCATTGCGGTGTAGGAACCGGCTGATCTTGTGCCATTGTAACGTTCCATAAAAAGAGAAAGAGTAAAAACCCGGATAAATATTTTTTGATCATTGGTCAATTTTTTAATTTTTAAAAACCGGAAGAAAGAAAGGAAGGTATAAGATATTCCAAATCTTAAACCTTTCCTTTCTTCGTCTGTACCATACCTCTAATTATCAGTAACCCTTATTCTGAATATATAGTCCGTTTGTAAAAGTGATCTGCTCTTGCGGAATTGGAAAATATTCGTGTTGATTTTTTGTAAAATGGGCGCTGCTAAGAAAAGGGTGTCTTGTTTTTTCCGTTTCGAAAAATGTATTTAATGTTTCTGCCGCAATACCCCATCGCACGAGATCAAAGAACCTGGGACTTTCCATTGCAAACTCAAGACGACGCTCCCATTGTAAAGCTTTGAAAGCAGTCGCCTGATCCCACACTGGAATATTGACTCCTGGTTTATAAATATCAATTTTATAATTCGAGGGAAACGTTCCATCCAGTTTTTTTACAAGCCCCGTACTGCTTGCGGCACGTGTTCGGATCGCGTTGATCAAAGGTAACGCGGCATCCGGGTTGCCCAACTGAATTTGAGCCTCGGCATTCATCAGTAAAACGTCGTCATACCGGATAATATCCATATTGACCGAAGTTCCATAAAACGGTCCGAGCTTCTTAAAACATGCACATGTCGCCAGTTGTAATTCCTTCATAGTTCCAAAGCCACCGTAAACACCGGCCAATCGTTCCCAGCTGTGATCATACGGAATACTGGCATTATATTTAAATGGATGACCTTGTATCCCGACAGTGTGATCTAAACGCGGGTCAACAGTTACACCGTTTGTTGTTAAATCGGCATCAGTCAAAGCAACATTGTTATAACTAGTAAATTTTGGAAGGCCATTTACATCCGTGGCAAATGCGTTTACTAATTCCTGGCTGGGAACATGGAATGCACAACAACCATATTGTGGAGCGCCGGCAAAATAATTTAAGCTTGTTGACATGCTTAGTCTTCCGCCAATAGCTGTTCCGTCATTAATCGAATACTGTATCGCAAAAACTGATTCAGGACTGTTATCATGACCGTCTAGAAAATTAAATGCGAAATCCGAATTGAGTGCATACATTCCTGAGTTAATCACATCGTTTGTGAGGTTCACTACTTCCTGGAGTTTATTGGCATCGATACCAGTTACGTTATAGTTGTCATCTTGCGTGTAAGCATGATAGAGCAGTGCTTTGGCGAGATATGCCTTTGCTGAATATTGATTCGCTCTTCCAGGTTCACCTGGTTGAGTCGTCGGCAAATCCGCAACCGCAGCACGAAAATCATCTTCAATTTTTATCCAAAGAGAATCATTGGACATGTTGTTGGAAACTTTTAAAATTTCATCATTCGAAAAATTTTCATCAAACCAAGGAACGTTCCGAAACAAAACCTTCAACAAAAAAAACATATGTCCTCTCAGGAAACGCATCTCGCCGATGCGTACGGTTCTTTTTGGAAAATCGGCATCTGTGAGATTGTTCAGTGCTCTCAATGCAGTGTTGCATCTCGAGATGGCGGAATAAGCTCTTATCCATGTTCCGGGAAAACCAAAATCACCAGCCCCATTATTAGATGCATTTACCAAATAGAATTGTTCGTATTTATCCATTTGTTGTTGGTCGCCGATATCACCTCCTCCTTTATAAGCATCCCCGCCGCGCAGGCTGCCATATTCCCACATACTTGTAATCGGTGCGTCCCACCAGTCGTTGGCAATTCCTGCATAGGCAGCGGTTGCAAGTCCGTCAACTGCTGTTGGTGAAGACAGATCTGAGGGCGATAAATAACCTTTGGGCTGATAATCCAAATATTTTTTGCAGCCAAAAGAAAAGACAATCGCCGAATATAAAATGATCTTAATGCTATATTGTTTCATAACTTCTTTTTTAAAAATTAGAATGTTGCGTTTATACCAAAGGTGACTCCTGTCGGCACGGGCCATATGTCAAATGTGTTTGCTCTTTCAGGATCCTTTGCTGAAAACTCCTTTGATTTAACAGCAAATAAATTTTGACCTGAAATATAAATGCGGAGCGCTTCCAATTTCATTTTGCTCGCTATATTAACAGGAAGATTGTAACCCAGCATAACATTGCGAAGTTTGAAGTATGACGCGTTTACATAATAGAAGTCGGATGGCCTGTCTTCACCATTATGATTTAAGATACTCAACGCAGGTGTCTGCGAGCCTTTGTTGTCAGGGGTCCATGCACTAAGGGTACTAGGTCCGAAATTGGTTCTGACATTCGCAAATGAATTAAAGAATTTTGTTGGATCAAATCCGGTCTTGCCCGCAACACCGGAACCGAAAATAGAAAGGTCGAAATTTCTGTAGCCAAATTCAAGTCGGATTCCATATTCAACTTTTGGTAACGTCGTACCTAACCATGTTTGATCATTTGCATCAATTTTACCATCTGGCCCGGTAAGTTTGCCATTAGCATCTACTCCGCCAATGTCGGCATATTTTATTCTGCCCGCTCCTTTCAATGCCCCGTCCAGTACACCCGGCTGCGTTGGCGCGGATTGCGCGTCAGCAGAACTTTGGAATAAACCTTCCGTCTTATATCCGAAAATAGAAAATTGTGAATGGCCGACGATTGAATGATTTGCGTCACCAGGATACGCGGGGCGAACATTATCGGGGATACTTGTCACAACATTATTCCAATGACTTGCATTTGCGGTAATACCATAAGTGAAACCGCTGGCTGCTCTGTTATGATATCCTAATACTAATTCCCATCCTTTGTTGTTCATGTCGGCTCCATTGAAAAATTCCGTTTGTCCTTCTCCAAGTGCGGCCGCAACTGGCGGCGCAATTAAAATACCAGTTGTGTTCCTGTTGAACCAGTCAAACGACCCGGTCAACTTTTCGTCAAAAAATCCAAAGTCAATTCCAATGTTTGTTTCAGTCGTTTGTTCCCATTTCAGATTTGGATTACCTTTTTGAACCTGAGCAAAACCAGAAGGCAGAGTGCCTGTATTAATGCCGCCAAGATCATAAGCCGTGCCGATATTTAGCCATTGCGGAAATGCGGGACTCGCCGTACCATAATTTGCCTGCAGCAAAGTGTACGCTGACAAATTCCCGATTTGTTGATTTCCGACAGTTCCTAAACCAGCTCTTAATTTCAGATTTGATATCGAAGCCGAGGTCGCAAAATTTCTAAAGAAATCTTCCTTATTGATTCTCCATCCTAATGTGCCGGCTGGAAAAATTCCATAAGGGTTATTTGTTCCGAACACAGAGGATCCATCACGACGAATAGTGAATGATGCAAGATATTTATCTCCATACGAATAAAACATTTTTCCGAATTGTGACAGCAATCGGTAACCAGTTGCTGATCCATTCGTGGTTTGCGAACCCACGCCAGAACTTAACTGAAGATAATTTTCAGTTTGCAAAGCAAAATTTGTGGTCGCTGCTCCGAATGTTGAGAAATCATTTCTTACTGATTCTAATCCCACCAAAATATTTAACCTGCTTTTCCCCAACTCAAGATTGTAGTTTAATGTGTTGGTCCACGTGAAAGTGAAATCTTTGGATTCCTGCAAGGCAAGACTGTTAAATGATCTCACCGGGCCCTCATCACCAATAAGCGCCGCATTTTTTGCCAGCAGATCAGAATAATCAAATCCGAGAAGAGTATGAAAAACTAAATGTTTTATGATTTCCAAATCTAGATACACATTTCCGACGGCGATAAATTGATTTCTTGTATTGAATCGATTTAAATATTGCATGTCCACAGGGTTGTTTCTATCCGTATATCCAGCTCCGATCGGACCACCATATGTTCCATCTGTCTTATAGAGTGGAATCGTTGGAGTGAGCGTTAACGCTAAACCCGGAGTGGGTGCACCGCCAACATCAGTTGTTGAATTAACTTGCGATGTGCGGCTCAACTGCATATTCTCACCAATTTTCAATCTACCATTAAAGGCAGACGTGTGCGAGTTGATGCGAGAATTATACCTTCGGTAATTTGTAAATTGAATCAGGCCATTGTTATTGTAGTATCCAAGGTCAATTAAAAATCCGCTTTTTGCAGTCCCGGCTGAAATGGAAAGATCGGTAGTTGCTACCGTGGCCGTTCTGAATAGTGCATCCTGCCAATTCGTATTTGCAACTGGTTCCGAACTGTCACCGCCTACAAATGGAGCGATGTTGACTTTATTCAAAACCGGATTTAGATAATCACCGTTCCAGTCGTACGTGTAGATTTGGCTAACAAGATTATTTGGATCGGTGCTGTCATTTACAGCCGCTCTCCACAAAGCAACACCCCTGTCGTGCGAATTCAAAACATTTTCCTGCCACGGTTTTTCGGTTTGAAAAGTAAGACTAGAGTTGAGTTGAATATGCACTTTGTCCGTACCTGAACTTCCATCCTTTGTTGTAACAATGATTACACCATTGGAAGCGCGGGATCCATAAATCGAAGAAGCGGAAGCGTCCTTTAGTACCTGGATCGACGAGATTGAACTAACATTCAAATTCGCGAAATCTTCATAACGTGTTGTGGGAACCCCGTCAATAATATACAAAGGGTTGTTGTTACCAAGAGTATTCACACCGCGAACCAATATCGTTGGTGGGTTACCGTTAGCACCAGTGGGTGAGCCATCGGTTTGAATATATAGTCCGGGAACCTGCCCTTGCAAGGCAAGCGCGGGACTCGATGTGGGTACATCCTTTATGGCCTTCAAATTGACGACGGATACGGCTCCCGTTAAATCAACTTTCTTTTCCGATTTATACCCTGTAACCACAACCTGGTTGAGATCATTTGCTCCTGCTTCCATCACAAGATTAAGATCTTGCGTAGATGAAGTAACTTTTACGCGTAAGGTTGTCATTCCAACAAAGGAAACTGTAATGACATCTCCAGCGGCTGCTTCGATGGAAAATTTTCCGCTTGCATCAGTAACAACCGACCTGGTTTTAGCCTGCACAGTAACACCCTCCATAGCTTCACCCGTGAGTTTATTTTGAACTCTTCCCGAGATAATTTTTTGTTGTGCAAAACTGAACAACGCAAGCAGCAGCATTGGCAGTAAGATTTGTAATTTTCTCATAATTGAAATTTTAGTTTTGAAAATTTTTATTTGCATCTATTGTTATCATTCGCCTGATTGATCATAGGATCAATCACGTATTTATGATACTCCCTATTTCTTCAATTCCATAGTCGGGACAAGGTCCTGTATAATTCGCTATCAATGCCCCCATCGCACTGGCAAATTCCAGCGCTTCAGATGGAGTGGCACGTTTTGATAATTTTGAAATCAGTCCAGCTAAAAATGCGTCTCCGCTTCCGATTGTATCAGCGACATCAACCTTAAAACCCGGATGCGAATAAAATTCCCCGCCACAGTTGAAAATCGCACCATCAGCACCTTTTGTTACGACTATTTGCGGAATCCGGAACTTGTCCTGCAATATTTTTATTCTTTCAGTTTCATTTTTATAATTTGAAAACCATCCTGTGACCAACTCCAGCTCATTCAGATTGAGTTTTAGCAGGCTGACGTCACTTAATAATTTCTCGATGATTTTCCTGGTATAATGCGGAGGCCTGAGGTTAATGTCGAGCACCTTGTACTTTGCAATCTTCAGTAAATCGTACAAAGTATTTCTGCTTTGATAATTTCGAGTGATCAAACTTCCAAAAACAAAATATTTCGAATTAGAAAGCAGTTCTTCAAAGCCCTCACACCATGATATATTGTCCCACGCTACCGGCTTAATAATTTCATAGTAGACTTCATTGCTTTCTCCTGCTGTTGCATTGACTCTTCCGGTATGCAATTCAAAATCCACTTGAAAATATTCGATTGATATTTCATTGCGCTCCATCAATTGAATTAGTTTCTTTCCATCGTCATCGTGTCCAATCTTTGTTATCAAAGCAGGAATTAAACCGAGTTTTTTCAGGTGAAATGTAATATTCATAGGTGCGCCTCCAGGCACGGCACCTTCTGGCAGAACGTCCCATAATATCTCACCATAACAAGCCACGTCATATTTATTATCATTTAGCTCCATACTGAATCTGGATAAAATAATTTTTAATGAAGTACCAGGCTATGCTCGATTTGCTCGAGAGATTTACCTTTTGTTTCAGGCATCACTCTCCACACAAAAATGAATTGAATGCACATCATGATACAGAAAAACAGGAACGTGTTGCCTCCGCCGGCCTTATTCGCCAGGTACGGAAATGAAAAAGCAATAATAGTTGCCATGATCCAATGCGTACTGCTTCCGAGCGTCTGACCCTTTGCTCTTACATGGTTAGGAAATATTTCTGAAATGAACACCCAGATTACGGCACCCTGCGAAAAAGCGAAGAATGCGATGTACACAAAAAGATATAACGGTACCGCCCAGCCGTCGAAATGAGCTGCGTAAAAAGAATAAGACACCATCGCCAAAGTGAATATCAGGCCCAACGACCCTATTAACATGAGTGTTCTTCTTCCCAGCTTATCGATAAAATTCATCGCAAGCAGCGTGAATGTAAAGTTGATCAGGCCAAGCCCGACAGTAGACAATAGAGATGAGCCCGTGCTGATCCCTGTCATTTCAAAAATTCGCGGAGAATAATAAATGATAGCATTGATTCCGGACACCTGGTTGAATACTGCAAACAGAATCGCCAGCGAAACCGGCGTGCGATATCGTTTCGAGAATAATGATTCAGTTGGCAGAAATATTTTTTCTTCCTTTGCTGTTTGTTGGATCTCCGCTATTATTTTGTCGGCGGTTGATGGATTGATGATTTGAAATATTTTCCTGGCTTCGTCGACTTTATTCATTTTTGTGATCAGCCATCGTGGGCTTTCCGGAACATACCGGAGCAGGATCAAAAACAACGCTGAAGGTATCGCTTGTATTCCAAGCATTACCCGCCAGGAATTCATTCCGCTTTCTGTGATTAGGTAATTTGACAAGTAGGATATGACGATCCCAAAGACAACATTGAACTGAAAAAGGCCAACCAGTTTGCCTCTTTTTTCTGCCGGGGAAATTTCAGATATATATATCGGTGCTGCAACTGACGATGCACCTACACCAAAACCTCCTATAAGACGAAAGAATAAAAATACGTACCAGTTGTAAGAAAATGCCGTGCCTAATGATGCAATTAGATAAAGAGCAGCGATCAGGAAAAGTGTGCGTTTACGGCCAAACCTGTCCGATGGAATTGCGCCGAGGAGCGCACCAATTACCGTTCCCATTAAAGCAATCGATACAGTAAGCCCATGCCGCACATCATTCAAACTCCAATATTTCTGAATGGATTGTTCGGCACCGGAAATCACGGCTGTATCAAATCCAAAAAGAAAACCTCCCAACGCAATAACAAGTGACCAGAGGAAAACGCTCTTCGTATACATATGGCAATTAGTTTCAACGTTAAAATAGAAACGTTGCAACCAAAAAACCTTTTGAAATCATTCCATACTGTTCGAAAATCGTATCCGGTAAAAATTTTTTATTAAACCACTAGTTATTAATAAAGTATAATAAAAAAAATACTGTCTTGACCTTCTGTACTTCCGTTTTTGAATCGCGAATTTTCAAATTTGTACCAGCGTTGGTTCTGCAGTGTGCTATATTTGTGAGATATGACCGGCGATTAGTAAATAATGATACAAAATTAGATGAACCTTTGACAGGGAATCTCTGAAATTTAAGCGTATGATTGCCTTGTTACTTGCCTACAGGAAAAACGTGCTCCCATTTTTCTTCTCCTTTTTTACAAGGCTTCTATTTGCAATTAGCCTTCTCGTCATTTTTTACTCTTGCGAAGAAACAAGTTCGGAAAAAAAATTCCGGATTGGTTTTGCGCAATGTACCGGAACTGAAAACTGGAAAAAAGCGATGAGAGAAGGAATGCAACGGGAATTGTCATTTCATCCCGGGACCGAATTAATATATCGAAGTGCAAACGACAACAGTGATTTGCAGGTAAAACAAATAAAAGAATTGCTTGGTCAGAACATAGACATTTTGTTAGTGTCGCCGAACGAGGCCAAACCATTAACGGCAGTTGTTGAAGAAGCATATAATAGAGGAATACCGGTGGTAATTATTGACAGAAAAACGCTCTCTGATTTATATACAAGTTTTATAGGAATTAATAATTTCGAATTGGGAAAGATGGCTGGTAATTATGTGGCAAATCTTTTCCAGGACACTTTGAATATCGTTGAAGTTATCGGTCTGAAAGGATCTACTCCATCCAGCGATCGCCAACGAGGATTCGAAGAGGGAATTAAGACAAATAGGAAAGCTCATATCAAGGGACGCCTGTATGGCAATTGGCTCCAGGAGAAATCCACCGAAGAATTCTTGAAAATAAGAGATCAGTTATCGCCGAACGACGTAGTGTTTGCTCAAAATGATCCGATGGCGTTAGGAGCTTATGAAGTATATAAAAAATTGGGGATCGAAAAAAATGCGCGCTTTTTTGGAATAGATGGCCTTGCCGGTCCGGGAGGAGGCATGCAACTCGTTTCCGACAAAATCCTTCAGGCAACATTTCTGACACCGACTGGCGGCGAAGAAGCGATTCAAATTGCATTCAAAATTCTAACCCACCAGGCATATAACAAGGAAAATATTCTTCCGACCGTTGTGATCGACTCGACGAACGTAAGAATTATGAAATTACAGGCAGACAAGATCGATAATCAGCAAGCAGACATTGAAAAGCAATCTAATTTATTAAAGGAGCAACAAAGGATCTACCATAACCAACGAAATCTACTATATGTTGCTATCATTGGATTGATACTTGCTCTGACGCTTGGAGGAATTGCATTTTATTCACTCCGAAGCAATCGAAAAATAAATGAACGACTTGCTTCTCAAAATGAAGAAATTCTTTTACAACGAAATCAGCTAATAGAAATGACTGAAAAAGCAAGAGAAGCTACCAATGCCAAATTTAATTTCTTTACCAATATCTCTCACGAATTCAGAACACCGCTTACTTTAATGCTTGGACCGCTGGAAGACATTTTGCTGTCTCCGAAACTTCATTTCACGATAAAAAATAATGTGGAGCTCATTCACAGAAACGCACTTAGATTGTTGCGACTGATAAACCAATTAATGGATTTCAGAAAGATCGAAGAAAATAAAATGAACCTTAAGGCAACAGAGAATGATATTGCTGAATTTGTAAATGATATTGCCAGTGCCTTTCAGGAAATGGCCAGAAAAAAATCAATCTCTTTTAATACCATATCTAAAGTAAGAGATTTAAAAATATGGTTTGATGTAAATATGTTGGATAAGGTTCTTTTTAATCTCCTTTCCAATGCTTTTAAATTTACCCACGAACACGGCATCATCACTATTACAGTTGAAAAAAATGCAGCCGCAAACCTGGCCACTATTAAAGTAGAAGATTCCGGTGTGGGCATGGCGCCCGATGAAGTGGAACATGCATTTGAATTATTTTACCAAGGACACAAAACGACATTCAAAGGCACGGGACTTGGTCTTTCCCTTTCAAAAGAACTGATTAACCTGCATCATGGAGACATCACGATCAAAAGTGAAAAATGGAAGGGAACAACTTTTACAATTTATCTGCCTATTGGCAAATCACATTTAGACGCAACCGAAATTTTTACTGAACTCAATTCGCCGGTAGAAACTTATGAAGACGTAAAAATATACACTACAGATATCAACCCAGTCATCGCTCACGAAGAAACCAGGATCAATGGAGATGCTCATCAATCCGTGCTTATCATCGAAGACAATGATGATTTGAGAACGTTTCTGAAAAGGCGCTTGGCTTGTCATTATGAAGTGCATGAAGCACAGAATGCGGCGGCCGGAATTTCTTCTGCCTATGACATAGTACCAGACTTGATCATTTCTGATATTATTTTGCCCGGCGATGATGGTCTCCATCTGACCGAAGTTTTGAAACAGGACATCCGCACTTCGCATATTCCCATTATACTATTGACTGCAAAAGGTGCGATTGAAGATCAGATAAAAGGAATAAAGTTAAAGGCAGATGCATTTGTCGTCAAACCATTTAATCTTGAATACCTGGAAGAAACAATTAAAAATCTGCTTAATAACCGCTCTATGCTCCGGGAACATTATACGAGTGAATTGCCTTCTGAATCCCGGTCAAACACATCGACAAAAATCGACAGGAAATTTATTAATGAATTCATCGCAATCGTAGAAAGCAATATTGCAAATGATGAGTTTTCAGTAGACGATATTTCGAGGGAAATCGGGATTTCGAGAATTCAATTATACAGAAAAGTGAAGGCGTTGATTGGCTACAATGTAAATGATTATATATTAAATGTGAGATTGCACAAATCGAAATTCTTATTAAAGGATTCTGAATTTACTATTTCAGAAATTGCCTATAAGGTAGGATTTGCATCGCAGGCCTATTTTTCAACAGTGTTCAAGTCTAAATTTTCTATTACGCCATCGGAATATAGGGAAAAGAAAAAAGCCTGATGAATCTATTCATTCGCGCCAACACGTGATTGCCTGCCGAGCCTCTCGGTCTATTCTAAGTTCACTTCAAATTTATTTCATTTTAGTTTCATATTTTTTCTTTTATTTCAACAAATGAAAGTTCTGATTGTAGAAGACGAAAAACCCCTTCTCGATAGTATCGTCTCTTATTTAAAAACGGAGAACTATGTTTGCGATTCGGCGCCAGACTATAGGACGGCGCGACAAAAGGTCGAAACATTTGACTACGATTGTATTCTGTTAGATGTCACCTTGCCTGACGGAAACGGACTTCGACTGCTTGAAGAATTAAAAGCCGAGAAAAAAACAGACGGCGTAATCATTATCTCAGCCAGGAATTCAGTGGATGACCGCATCAGGGGATTAAACACAGGTGCCGATGACTATTTGGTAAAACCTTTTCATTTATCAGAACTCAATGCGAGAATTGCTGCCGTTATACGAAGAAGAAGATTTGATGGAAACAAAATCATCGTGCTGCATGAACTTACGATTGATTTGGATGCAAGAACAATTTCCGTTCACAATAAAACGGTCGATCTCACTAGAAAAGAATACGAGCTTTTGCTTTACCTGGCATACAATAAAAATCGCGTGCTTTCAAAAAATGCTATCGCAGAACACCTGTCCGACAATGATGTTGAAATTTTTGACAATTTCGACGTCATCTATACTCACATGAAAAATCTCAAACGAAAATTGAATGCTGCAGGATGCAAGGATTATATAAAATCTGTCTATGGCATGGGATATAAATTGGAGATTGAGACGTGAAATGCTGATCGTGGACATCCTTTCGAGGGGCTTCGTTCATACCAGATATTTGAAGAAAAAAAGCCTGCAATATCAAAAGAATCCATAAAATTTTACAATGTTCTACCTGCGCTGACTCGACCCATCAACTTCATCACTTAGCGTTCCAAGGAATGCAACAATGTCGGCGATTTCTTTCTTTGTTAACGATAATGGCTCACCTCGAAGCGTCTGGTTCGGAATATCGAGCCCGATTCCATTCCCTCCACCCAGGTTATAAAATTCCACGACTTTTTCGAGCGTTTTGAATTTCCCATTATGCATATATGGAGCTGTTTGCGCAACATTTCTAAGGCTCGGCGTTTTGAACGCACCTTGGTAAAATGCAGACTCATATTTACGGCGCCTGCCTGGATCACAATCTTGTACGGGCTTTAGAAAATCATCGCTTGCCGGGGTTCCCAAAACTTCATACTCAGTTTTTCTAAATTCCGGCGGAATTTCGCCGTTGAACAAGGGAATAAAGTGACAGGTGCCACACTGTGCCTTTCCGATAAAAATATTAAACCCTTGCCGTTCATCTTTAGATAGTGCATTCCCTTTCCCATTTATGAAAAGATCGAAGCGGGAACTGAAGGGTGATAAAGATGAGAGGAAGGCGGTGAGCCCCCGCTCGATATCAATGAACTCAATTTTTTTGCCGTTTGCCTTATGTAAAAGCAGTCTATATTCTTTGTTTTTATTTACTTTTTTTACTACCTCTTCTGTTCGGCTATTCATCTCCGTTGGACTTGTCAACACGTCTTTAATTTGCTCCGACAGAGAAGCTGCCCGGCCATCCCAAAATTCGCTAGACTGATATGTGGAATAAAGTAGCGAGGGCGTATTTCTTTGCAGAAAACCTTTCTTGTCAAACCTTTCATGCAACGCAACCGGCTCTGTATAAAAGTGACCGGGCTCGTGGCAGCTTGCGCAGGAAATTTCGCCATTACCGGAAAGAGACTTGTCAGAAAAAATTTTCCCTCCGAAAGAAATGAGCGCGTTTTGCGTTACCTTATCATATTTTTTGTCGTATCGCACTGGTAATTTCAAATACTCTCCGGTCATTCCGAGGCCCTCCAACAATTGACAAATATGTTGCTCAAGTTTTGCAAAGAGTCCCGTAAAGAACCAGGAATAATCAAACGCATCACGATCATTGTGCTCATGGAGATAAGCGATACAATCATCAAATGAACGCATTAGTTCCTTTGCGTTTGAATCATTTTTAATGAATGACTCGAAAATTTTTTTTATCGACTCCAAAGCGGCCGCGGATTCCGCCAGCCCATTTTTGGAAAGCTGGCAATCGTACCCGGCCAAATACAGGCATTTTACCCGGATCAGTTCGTCCGTCACACTCTTCACTATTTGCCGATCGTTGCAGGTAAATCTGTAGAGCAAAGCCGGTACATCGCGCGCAGACTCCTCAACCAGGGTCGCCTGGACGGACAATTGCTTTTTATCTATCCTGCTATTTTTTTCATACAGCAATGATTCGATCTGCTGCAAGCCGCGCGGCTGCTCGTACTCGAGCGATGGCTCCTCAACTTCTACTTTCGCCGCTGAATTAAACACTTTGTTCTGACCTGGAAAAAAATATTCAAGAAAGAATGCAATTCTTTTGTACTCGACTCGGCACGCTTTGAAGTCATTTCTCGTCGACTCGATGGAAACACCTTCGCCGGCGTCCATTTTGTTGATCGATATAAGAAGCTTTTTGCATGCACTGTCGAAAGAGCCTGCACTAACGGCGATGTATGTGTGAAGAAGTTGTATTTTACTTGCACTTGGATCCCCGGTCACGGGCGACGCACCGAAAAAAACGAATGCAAGCATCGCAACAACAACCACTACGTATCGTTGAATTGGTCTCCTAATGATCGTCCGATTTATTTGTTACTCAATTTCTTTTTCATCGTAAACCAATCCCTTACTTCTCCGTCTGCGCAGATCCATTTAAATCTAAGTTCTCCGCCTTCAATTTCCAAAATGGATGCGCCGCCGTGATCAGCATCGGAGTAAAACATCGCATCGTGCGGATAACCGGTTTGTGTGCCGCCTAATTTTCCCGCGGATCCGGTCACGACATACACGGTTCCCTTTGCATGCAAAGAATTTTTTTGATAGGGAGCACTGTTATTACTTCCATCATCTCTGCCGGACGATCTGCTCACCAGATATTTAGTGCTGTCAAATTCATTTTCATTGCCATAATATCCAAACATCATTCGTGAGCGCTCATAATCGTGGCTATGACCGCAAAGTACCAGATCGACTCCATATCTTTCCAGTATGCGAATGAAATGCTGTCGGATCAACACCAGCTCTTTTTCCGTGTCACCATTGTGAGAACCCATCGTAAATGGCGGATGGTGCCAAAACGCTATGATCCACTCCGCCCCTTTTGCCTTTTCCAAATCTTTCTTGATCCATTTTACCTGAGCCCCGAGCGTGTCATACAAGCGCGCGTCTCCGTCTTTTCCATACGAGTCGATTGAAATAAAATGTGCATTACCGATATCAAATGAATAATACTGCCTGGTGTGCGAAGGAGCTCCGCCCGACTCTCCATTTTCAGGCATAGAGAAATTTTGGTAGTATGCCACTTCATGAGTTTGCTGCGCGACTGCTGCAGAAAACTCCACGTCGTGATAGTCATGATTGCCCGGGGCAGGGAAAAGTGGATTCTGCTTTAAAAGCGTTTCTTTATAGATATTAAAAAAGTTGGCCTGGAATTCTGCGTCCGTTCCATCGGGGTAAGTGTTATCTCCCAATAAAATCCAGGCGTTGAGATAATTGTTTCCGAGGTATTTTAGTACCTGATCCCGTACCTGACGTTGGTTGATTGAATTGTTCCCACAATCACCAAAGGCCGCAATCCTAAAAACACCACGGCGCCCGGGCACCGGCAGCGTATAAAAATAATTATTCGAATCCCCCTGCAATTTGTCATTGATTGCGCCAATCGAATAATAATACTTTGTTATCGGTTGCAGACCGCGGACCAGTACCTTGTGCTCCGTATGCAGCGTCGAATCGTCCGACGACCTGTTGAGGTTTTGATAATCGGTTCCATAACGGACACGGCTACGCGTTAATGCATCCGTGCGCCAGCGGATCATCATACTGGAGGAAGAAGCACATTGCAGGTAAGGTCCCCGAATTAGCATAGGTTGCACTTCCGCGGGGTCGTCCTTATCTTTTTTTTCAGATTTTTGTTTTTGTGCGCACAAATATTGAACAGCTGCTAGAACAAATAAGAGACAAAAAATCCTTCTCATGATTTTTGTTTATAGATCAAAAGCTTAAATGTGTCGGGGACACGATTCTTGTGCGACTCATCCATATCAAATGCTGCAAAATAAATCTTTTTAGTTTTCCGGTCGAGCGCCATTGTTTTCGCTCTCCACTGTGTCGAAAGTGTTTGTACTACACTATATGAATCTGCCGACTGCTGACGAATGATGGTTGCCGTGCCATCTCCGTTCGAACAATATATCAGCGACGTAGTTGGATCATAGACTACTGCATCCACACCTGCACCAATAGGAACGGTATTCACCACGTTTCCTGTTGCTATGTCAACCACACTCATGCCTTTATTTTTTCTGCATACGGTAAACAGGCGGTTGTGCGCCTTATCGAGCGCGAGTCCGGTTGGACCGCCGCAGGGGGCCAAAGGTATTGTCCTGAGTACTTTCATCGACATCGCATCAATGACGCTGATAACATTTTTATCTTCTGAATTATTATATATTTTTCCTTCTCCATCCGACACCGCAAATTCGGGTGTGCCCCCCAGTGAGATCGATCCAATCTGAGTGAGCGAATGAATATCTATCACGGCTGCATCCTGGCTGTCTCCATTAAACGTAAAAACTCTTTTGGAAAACGGGTCATACATGATCCCATCGGGATCTTTGCCCGTAATCTGAATCGTTTTGGTGACCTTGATCGTGGCAAGATCAAATACTACAACGCTATTTCCTTTGCCGTCACTGATAAATCCTTTGCCGACTTCAGCAGCAATAGCGATCCCATGCACTCCTTGCATCCCGGAAATGGTGCCAACTATTTTCTCTGAAGGTAGTTCAAACACGACGACATCCGTTCCGTGTGAAACGTAAAGTCTGTTTGCATCGTTGTCTAAAAAAAGATAATCATAGCCGCCATTACCGGCAATCGGTATTTTATTTTCTAGTTCATATGGTTGGTAGGTTTGAGATTTCAGGGTCATCACTGAAATCAAACACAGATGTACAAAAATAATTTTGGCGATAATTTGTCTCATGTTCTTAATTGTAAAAAGTGAAGAAATGGGGCCGGGTACACCCGGCCCTTTTTTTCACGAAAGGTATACTAATGGTTATTGCCTTTGCCATCAGAAGTATAAGCTCCGATATCACTGTTGTACGTTGGATTTCCGTGTCCAAGCGCCGGACTTCCGGCGTTTAAATGGAAGTCGTTAGTTGTGGACGCGCCATTTGCCGTTGCTACTTTTCCATCAAAACTTTTAAACATTGGATCCTTGTCACCAACCGCGGTAGAAATCAAATCGCTTTCTTGCGGTTTTCCAACACCATCACTCGGATAAAAATTCTGACGGATATTAATCGGTAAATTTCCACCTTGTGTCGTATCCGTGTAGGTGTCGACAGAAGCATAAAATAAATTATTTCCATATTTGGTATCAGCAGAGGTTGTATCGGCATCCTGAAAAATTTCAAGTCCCTGGTAATTATTCACCATGATATTGTTGTACACGTTTGCTCTTGCATTCAAACCCAGTGAGACACCACGTCCCGGCTCTGCCTGCCCTCTTCTCCATCCATTTGACACGAGCGTATTATTGTACACGTTAATATTTGTCTGTGGTATGGGTTTAGTATCACTTGTTTCGAGTTTGATTCCAGTACCAGCCTGGCTGTAAACAACATTGTAAGCAATATCGCCGGTAACCCCACTTTTGATGTTGATGGCCTCGCCATCAGTACTGCCTGATGCAATGATCGTGTTGCGTAAGATATCAACATGCGCACCGTTTTGTATCCGAATTAAGTCATCTTGACCATTGGAAAACCAACAATCTTCAATATCTACATTACATGGCACAACAGAATTTACCAAAAGTGATTTTCTTGCACTACCGGATGGATCCGGGCCGCCGGTATTTTGCACATTGACCCATTTGAGCGTTACCGATGTCACCATCGTATCACACTGAAAACCTCCCCAGCTTCCCGGTATATTAGAATCTGAATTCATGGTGATGGGTTTATCTTTGGTACCGATAAAACTCAAAACACCCTGCATAAAAATCTGCGCATCATTTTTTATGACAATCGTCACACCTTCCTGTGATGCAAGCGTATCTCCCGGCTTGACCGTGATATCACCGGTTATCGTATAGGTATTACCGGTAGTAAACGTTCCTTTCACAAAACCAGTAACGTTTCCGGGCGCGATCGGATTAGAAACGGGCTGCGGTGGCGTCGTGGTAATTGTACTGTCCTTTTTTGAACAGGAAAAAAATCCTCCGGCGAGGGCGGCGATCACCAAAACTTTTTTTGTCGCTTTCATTGTTGCAATTTTTTGTTTTTGAATTTTTAATTTGAATATCTCACGCCCAAACTGAAACTGAACTTCGTGATCTCATCGATCATGAGCAAATGATTGATCTCAGATTTGGTATGCGTGTTGAGCATGTTGTTGCATTTTCCAAAAAGTGTAAAATGCCTGTTGTGGAGGGATTTTTCTGCAGACAGAGCCAGTAGGGATTGCGGTTGCGTGTAATAGTCATATCCATATAGTGGATAGACCAGCGTCAGTGTTTTTCCAATATACTGATAGGCGAGCTGAACGAAAATGGCCCGTGACTCATTTTTGTACAGTAAGGAGATGTTAGCCGTATGATCGGTCTGACCCTGCAATTCTCTTTTTTGAAGACTGTCCTTAGAAATGTTCTGCGACAAATCGATATAAGATTTAGTCGAGTAAATTTCCGAATGCAGGTAGGTGTAGTTGCCGGTAATTCCAAACTTGCCAAGATATTTTGTGAACTGCAATTCCAATCCATACACTTTCGCGGTTCCAAAGTTTTGAGGCTTGAATGTTGTTCCATCGACGTAAGCCGACTCGATCGGATCCTGGATCTTTTTGTAAAAAACACCTGCTAGCAATTGTTCTTCGCCTTTCGGGTAAAACTCATACCGGAGATCGTAGTTGTCAGCGACGGTGTGTTTTAGATCGGGATTACCAGTTGTCGACGTCGCACTACTCACACTTTGGATATTCGCGGGAACCAGGTCATAGTAATTTGGCCTTGCGATCGATTTATAATAGGAAGCACGCAGGTTCATTCTTGGGTTCAGAATGATCCGGAGATTCGCGCTTGGTAAAAGATCTGTGTATGTTTTCGTGATCCCGTTGATTTGCGCCGGATAAAATGTGTTGAGTGTGTATCCCTGGCTTGTATTTTCATCCCTCACACCAGCTACCAGATCAAATGATGGGAAGATCAATTTAAACTGTCCGTAAAAAGCAGTGATATTTTCAAACAGTTGATAATTATTTTTATCATAATCAAATGTGCCATGGCTATTGTACACCGTCCATTGCGCATCATAAATATTGGTGTAGATCTGCTTGGTCCCGCTTGCGCTGGTCGTTGGAAGTAACTGGTACCGGTCTTGGATATTGTACCTTGTTTTATGCCTGTATAAACCTCCGCCCTTCAACTCTACAGTGCCATGTTTTGGGAGTTTAATGCGATAGGTGAGATTCGCGATGGCATCCAAATCTTTATCTTCATTATGTTGCCACGTTCTGTCGATGACATCAAAATAATCCGGTGTGACAACGAACTTGTATGGACCATG
>Ga0163162_10000825_pt1 | contig 28845 bp, 18 predicted proteins | sample S55metaG_FD_115310 | JGI IMG/M metagenome (GOLD analysis project Ga0163162, IMG submission 115310) | Switchgrass rhizosphere microbial communities from Kellogg Biological Station, Michigan, USA - S5-5 metaG | ecosystem: Host-associated > Plants > Roots > Rhizosphere > Soil | place: USA... | reverse complement strand
CCTGTTGCCACCTGCGTTATCCCCCAAACGGGTCATTGCTAAAATCCTGTCAATCTCTCTTTTTCCTCACAATCACCCTTAACCTCCTCATCTACCGTCACTTGTGGCAAATCTGAAAAGTGCCGATTAATTCCCCTCGCTCCTCTAGAATGGAAATAGGGGTAAGACCAGCTTCGATTCGGCTTTTGTGGCCAGAGGTACCAGGTTAAAGTCTTTGAATAGAAGATTTTGCGCGAAAAGCAAAGGAGGGGATACATGGCCGACGTAGCACCGCAATCCATAGCTGCCCCCTCCAGCTTCATCGACTTCATCGGAAACACCACGGCCGTCGAGCACCTCCGCGCCGCCATTTCTGCCGGCCGCCTCCCGCACGCGCTTATACTCTCCGGCCCCGCCGGAGCCGGCAAATACACTCTCGCTCTCATGCTCGCCATGGCCGTTGAGTGCGAGCGTCAGCCCCGCGACCTTTGGTCCAACGGTCAGTCTCTTGCCGGATACTGCGGTGTCTGTCGCAACTGCACTCGCATCGCTCAGGCCTTCGCCCTCGATGACGAGATCGACAAAGCCGTCGCCGCGCGCGAAGACCTCCGTGAGACCGACAAGAAGGAAACCCGCGTCCTCATCCAGCCCCACCCCGACGTCCTCATCATCCCACCCGACCCGCCGCAGCTCCTCATCAAGCTCGGTCAGGTGCGCTCCATCATCCACAGTGCCCACTACCTCCCCGCCGAGGCCCCGCGCAAAATCTTCATTCTCACCGCAGCGTCCTTTATGAAAGAGGCCGCAAACTCCCTCCTCAAGGTCCTCGAGGAGCCGCCCTCCACCGTTCACATCATCCTCCTTGCCGAAAACCCCGGCGAACTCCTCCCCACGATCCGCTCACGGTGCTCCCTCTTTCGCCTCGGCGCCCTGCCAGTCGAAGAGATCGAGATGTTGCTCGCTGACCGTCGCTCGGATGTACCGCCAAAGCAGCGCAGCCTCATCGCCCGCCTCGCCCAGGGAGCAGCCGGTAAGGCACTGGGCTTCGATCTTGCGTCCTACACTGCTGCCCGCGCCGATGCTTTACTCCTCCTCCGCCAGGCCACGCATGAGCCCGACCATACCGCGCTCTTCAAGATGACCGAGACCTATCGCGCCGGGGCCGAGGGCCAGCAAAAAACCGCCGACCTCCTCCGTACCCTCTCGCTCCTGCTTGAAGACGTCCTGCTCATCCAGTCCGGAACGCCAGAGTTGGTCCGCAACACCGACCTCCGCGTCGATCTCGAACGAATCGCGGAAAGCGTCTCCTTCCAATGGATCGAGCAGGCCTCACGCTCACTCGATCAGGTCTGGAGTGGAATGCGCCGTAACCTTCTTCGCTCACTCTCACTCGACGCCTTCGCCGGTGCGCTCGCGACCTCAGCTCGATGACGGAACACACCCTCCAGACCGAACGCCTCGATGCCACAGCTCCCGCGTCGATCTCTCGCGCAGCCACCATCCTCCGTTCGGGCGGAACAGTCGCCTTCCCCACCGAGACTGTCTACGGCCTGGGTGCCAACGCACTCTCCACCGAGGCCGTCGCAAGAATCTTCAAAGCAAAAGACCGCCCGTCCTGGGACCCGCTCATCGTCCACATCAGCGACCGTACGATGCTGGACCTTGTAGCCGAGATCAGCCCTGAATCCCGCCCGCGCATCGAGGCGCTGATCGCGAACTTCTGGCCCGGTCCGCTCACCCTGCTCCTTCCTCGAACAAAGAACATCCCCGATACCGTCACCGCCGGACGTCCCCTCGTCGGTGTGCGAATGCCAGCCCATCCCATCGCTGCGGAACTGATACGCGAGTCAGGCATTCCTATCGCAGCTCCCAGCGCGAACAGGTTCGGACGCACCAGCCCAACAACAGCTGCCCATGTTCTCCACGACCTCGAACACCGGATCGACGCCATTCTGGATGGCGGCCCTACCAGCGTCGGCGTCGAGTCCACCGTCCTCGATCCCACCCAGACCCCTCTGGTCATCTACCGCCCCGGTGCTGTCACGGCCCAGATGATCGAGCCCATTGCAGGCCCCACCCGCCTCTACCAACCCGACCCAATCACAGCATCACCTGACTCCCTGCCCTCTCCCGGCGTCGGCATCCGCCACTACGCTCCCCGGGCACGGCTGGTCCTGACCTCCAGAAAATCCGAGCTTCTTCAGGAAGCAAGACGACTCGTCGAAACCGGCGAACGTGTCGGAGTCATGCTTCCCACCGGATGGCCCGCACCGCTCAAGACCTCTACCTTTGCCTGGGGAGCCCTGGCCTCGCCCGACACGCTCGCGCAAAACCTCTTCGCCGGTCTTCGAGCACTTGATGCCGGTAATGTGACTGTCATCCTCTGTCCTTTGCCCGAGCCAGTCGGAGTTGGGCTCGCAATCCACGACCGTTTGAAAAAAGCAGCCCGTACCGACTAGCCGTATACTCCTGCCATGTCGACCGCCGAGATCGAGCTCAAAGTTCCCATCACTGACCCCGCGACACTACAGGCTCGCCTGCTCGACCTTGGCTTTCGCATCGACACGCCGCGCACCTTCGAGCACAACACGCTCTACGACACTCCGTCCCGCGACCTCCGCTCTCGCACGGAGATCCTTCGCCTCCGACAATACGGATCGTTGTGGACCGTCACGCACAAGCGTACCGCCACCGATCAAAATGCCGCGGAATCTTCCCGTTACAAAGTCCGGATCGAGACCGAGACCGCCGTCACCGACGGAGCCTCGCTCGGCACCATCTTCGAGCAGCTCGGCTACACTCCGGCCTTCACCTATGAGAAGTTCCGCACCGAGTGGTCGCATCCTGACGAACCTTCAGCACATTTCGTAGTCGACGAGACTCCTATAGGTACGTACGCCGAGCTCGAAGGCCCCCCGTCATGGATCGATCGTACCGTTACTCAGCTCGGTATCAATCCAACAATCTGTATGACCGACAGCTACGGCAAGCTCTTCCTCGACTGGAAGCAACGCACGGGCAGCCCCGCTGAGAACCTCACTTTCGCCGAGATTGCTCCGGCACTCATAGAACGCTAAAGTCCTCACGAGTCGCCGCCGATACAGCCTCTGAATCCCCTTTGGAGGCAAATTGTGACACTCTCGCGTCGTCTTCCGACCCATTTTCTACTGCTATGCTCTCTCATCCTCACCACGAACGCAGCTCTCGCAGCCAGCGCACATCGCGCCGTAATCAGTAAGGTTCCTCCGGTCTACCCCGAGCTAGCGCGTCGTATGCACGTCAGCGGCACAGTCGTCGTGCACCTGACCATTCTGCCCGACGGATCTGTCTCCGACGCGAAGGTAGAGTCCGGCCATGCACTGCTCGGCCCTGCGGCCCAGGAGGCTGTCAAGCGGTGGAGGTTCGAACCCAGCTCAGACACCTCGGATGTCACAGTGGACGTGAATTTCTCCGGCAACTAGACCTAGCTGCTCAATCGCCACTTGCAAGCAACACAACCTTAACGACGGGAAGATCTATGAAACTTGAATCGAAGCTCGGCCTCGCCACTGGTGCCCTCATCCTCGCGATGCTGCTCAGCGCCTTCACGGCAACCATGCGTATCCAGGAGGCCAATCGCCTCGCCTCCAGCGCTACGACCCAACATATCCCCATCAATGCGACGACTCGCGACCTGCGTATGCGCATGGTCTACAGCATCCACGCGCTTGAGTCATACATGCTGTTTGGCATTGAACCCGCAACCGCAGCTTCCTTTCGTCGTGCACGCCAGGAATACCTCGCCCAGGCTGATGAGTCGATGCAGAAGCTCCGTCAGTATGCGGACCAGACCAACCTTGGTTACGATGCAACCCGCATCCGTGAGATTGAGTCCGGACTAAACTCACTCAAGGTCCTCGAGGAGAAGGTCGAGCAACTTAACGAGTCCAAGACCTCACAGGGCACGGCGCAGGCCTACGACACATTTCAAAACCAGATCCTTCCGCTCGAGAAGTCACTCTTTTCGCTGACAGGCGACCTCGGCGACTCTCAGATGACACAGGCAAACCTCGAGGTAGCACAGCTCCAGCATGCCAACAGCTCGACGCTCTGGACGTTGTGGATCGCAACCATTCTTGGCGCAATCATTGGCGGAGTCATCTCTTTCATCCTCTCTCGTCGTATTACACGATCAATCGATCTTGTCGCCGAGCGCGCAGATGCTATCGCCGAGGGCGACCTTACTGGTCAGCAGCTGGACCATCTTTATGGCTCAGACCAGATCGGCACACTTGCCAAAGCGATGCAGAAGATGCAGTCCAACCTCAGCTCCATCATCGGGACCGTCGTCGACACAGCTGGATCGTTGACTGGCAGCGCCGCGTCTATGCGCACCGCCAGTGATCAGATCCACAAGCGCATCGATCAGCAGAGCCAGCAGACTCAGCAGGCTGCGACCGCCATGCAGGAGATCTCGGCCTCCATTGCCGAGGTCTCACGTCACACGCAGTCGGCGGCTGAGACAGCTCGTAACGCTGCACAAACGGCACGCGAGGGCGGTGACATCGTGAAACAGGTGCTTGGTTCCATGCACTCCATCGCCACGGCCGTCAGTGAGACATCTTCTACCGTTGGCCTTCTTGGCGAGGATTCCAAACGCATCTCGCAGATCGTCACAGTGATTGACGAGATCGCTCGCAAGACCAACCTGCTCGCCCTGAATGCTGCCATCGAGGCTGCGCGCGCACGTGATCACGGCCGCGGTTTTGCTGTCGTCGCAGGCGAGGTTCGCAGGTTGGCTGAGAGCACGGCGCAGGCAACAGGCGAGATCGCGACCATGATTCAGGAGATCCAGGACCGCACCCGCGTCGCTATCTCCAGTATGGAGAGTGGAACAGGAACAGTGCAGCAGGGAGTGATGACAACTACTCAGGCAGGTGAAGCGCTCGAGCGGATCATCGGGATGGCCGAGCGTGTGGACAAGATGATTACCCAGATTGCGATTGCTGCATCACAGCAAGCGGCTGCAGCCGATCAGTCTTCCGCAAGCCTCGACTCCATCCACTCGCTCAGCCACGACAACCTGGTCGAGATGGCTACCACGGCAGCGGGGATCGAGTCGCTCCGTACCACGGCGGTCACGCTTGAACAGCAGGTCGATCGATTCAACCTTCAATCCAGCCCTAGCGTGAAACTCACTCGTGGGAGCGGCCCACTCGCACCTCATACGAGTGCCGCTTTGCGAGCTGCCTAGCAGCACGTCTACCAATAGAAAGGACCTGCGCTCTGGCAGGTCCTTTGCACTTCCATGTATTCGACCAAATCAGGCTAGGGCTTCAGCCTCATCTTTTTCAGACAACACTACGTCAGGCAGAGTATGGGTGGAAACCAATAGATCTTCCTTGCGCATCACCAAAGTTGTCGCGTTTAGGGACGCAAGTTCAAAGCCGTGACCGTGCGTGATGGCATCGGTCGGGCAGGCTTCTACACAATAGCCACAAAAGATGCAGCGGTTGTAGTCGATGTTGTAGACCTTCGCGTAGCGCTCAGCGCTGGAGATGCGCTGCTCTGCGGTGTTCTCAGCAGCCTCGATGTATATGCAGTTGGAGGGGCAGGCGGCTGCGCAGAGGAAGCAGGCTACACACTTTTCCAGGCCATTTTCGTCGCGCTGGAGCTGATGTTTTCCACGAAAGCGCTCCTGAAACTTCGCTCCGCGCATGGGGCCCTTGCCGTCAGGATAATTCTCGACTTCCGTCGGCTGGAACGCCTCTTTCAGCGTGACGCTCATTCCCTTGACGATGGCAGCGGCATTGCGGACTATGGACATGCATAAAGTATAGCGTGAGGGCGGACGTCGGAGCACCTTCCGGTTAGGATAGTCGCATGATCCGGAACCATCTCGTCGTTTTCATCTCACTCGTTGTACTTGGTACGGCCACTCCCATCGCGCGAACTCAGATTGCGCATGAGCACACAAAAGCGCCTGCTTCTACAGAGCTTAAACTGACCATCGATGGCAAGAGCACAGCGGTCACAGTTGCTGACCTCGCAGCCATGCCACAAAAGACCGTGACCGTGCACAACGAGCACACCAAAACCGAGGAAACTTATGCAGGTGTTGCTCTCGACGACCTGCTGGCAAAGTACGGGTTCGCAGTCGAACAGGCGACCCATCGCAAGATGCTTCACACCTACGTTACGGCCGAAGGGACCGACAAATACTGGGTGCTCTACTCTCTAACAGAAGTAGAGCGTTCGGAGAACACCGCCGAGGTTGTCATCGCGATCACCATGAACGGAAAAGCCCTAGGCGAAGATGGGCAACTGAAACTTGTCGCAACTGGCGACAAGAAGCCGCAGCGATGGGTGAGAAATCTCACGGCCATTAGCTTGGTGACAGTGCAATAGGACGTTTCGACGATCCTACTCAGTAGCTCTCAGACACAAACTCTCCGCGCACCCTTCAATACGACATTTGACCTAGATAAATCCAGAGCAACGGCCCGATTGACATATTCATTGCGGTGTAATGAAATCGTCGCACTCAGAACAATTTACAAAGAGTGATCCGAATCTTACTTTCTGCACCTTTCTTTGCGAACCGAAATCTTCCAAGGAGAGATCCGCTTGAATCACTGCCCGTGGTCATGGGATAACTGCTTGCAATATTAGTTGTTCGCCACTTGGGCGACTGGTCCAGATATTTCACAGGCTTGCCTGAGTAAAAATCCCAGCATGGCCGACGCCTATGCCTTCGTACCTCTACAGCCTCAAGGAGCAACATGTCGAGCACAGTTTTACCGCAGGATCCGCGGTTCCAAACTCTGGGAAGGGGCAACAACCGTCGTTGGCCCGTTTCCGACGCGGATGCCGCCAGCCGTATCGAGGTCTGCCACAGCGCCGATGACGCCGCTGAAGCTCTGCAGAAGGCTGTTCGCGCAGGCCAACGACCCACGGTTAAATCCGGCGGCCACTGCTATGAAGACTTCGTGGTTAACAACCCTGGCGGAGTGATCCTTGACCTAAGTCTGCTGACTGAGTCGGACGCAACTGGCAGCGGCCATACTTACAAGATCGGGACCGGAACACATCTCGGCGATGCGTACAACAGACTCTACAAAGAATACGGGGTCACCTTCCCTGGAGGCTCCTGCTACGGCGTAGCAGCGGGTGGCCATATCTCTGGCGGAGGCTATGGCGTGCTGAGCCGCCTCCACGGTCTCACAGTAGATTGGCTCTCAGCAGTGGACATTCTCACCGTCGATGCGAAGGGCAACGTCGCCAAGCAGCGCGTGGATAGTAAGCATGAGCCCGATCTCTTCCGTGCCTGTTGCGGAGCGGGCGGCAACAACTTCGGCATCATCACCGCGTATTACTTCGACAAGATGCCTGTCGCCCCCCGGGAAGTCGTCAACGTCAGCATGTCATTCCCGTGGGAGGAGATGACTCCCGAGCGTTTTGAGGCCATCATCACCACCTATGGTCACTACTTCGAGACTCGCGGCAAGGATCCGGACACCTGGGGCATGTTCACCTTCCTCGGCCTCTCGCACAAATCCTCAGGGCGCATTAGCATCTCCGTTCAGTTCTGTAACCCAGATGGAACCTGCGACGACCTGAAGGTCCTCAACGAATTCGTCGATCTCTTCCAGCCCTGCAAGCCTGTCGCAACCGAGACGCAGTCCATGGACTCCCGCCATACCGAGAAGGGGGTCACGGCACACATCCTCACCAGGCCCGACGGCACACCTCTTCCCTGCTCCGGCCCGCACAACATGAACAAGCAGGCATGGTACGACGCCACTGTGCGCGGAGGCGTAGGTGGTGGCGCACGTGCCAAATACAAGTCTTCGTATATGAAGAAGGGCTTCACTCGTGACGAGGCCCGCATCATCTACAAACACCTCACTCGAGAGATCCCCGGGGTGGACCTAAGCGGCATCCTGGCCGCCGATTCCTACGGCGGAGCCGTCAACAAAGTCGAACTGGCAAAGACTACCTCCATCCCCCAGCGCGCTTCAGTCCTGAAACTCCAGTTCCAAAGCTACTGGCAGAATCCGAAGGACGATGCCGGTCGACTGCAGTGGATGCGTGACTTCTACACTGACCTTTACTCCGGCCCAGACGCGAACCCCGCTTACAAGGGGACTCCTTATTACAACGACCAATACGAGGGCTGCTACATCAATTACCCGGACGCAGATATGCTGGCCTATCCCTTCTGGCCACAGTTGTACTACGGAGAGGGCGAACTCTACCCCTTCCTTCAGGATGTCAAACGGCGGTACGATCCCAACAACATCTTTCATCACTCCATGTCGATCCGGCCTTGAGCCGGTTTTTCGACATGGACTATGGGTCCAGCATCACGGTTTTAGCGGGCTGATTTGAAGTGAATTTCCTTTTTTGGAGACACTCCCTTGGTCGCATCTCTGAACTTCCGGTTGTCCAGACAACTACACAGCCTGCAACTGTTGACTGTGCGGGAGTTCCTCGTCCCTGACCACAATCCGCCCATCCCAATTCTCTGCGCCTGCACTGTTTTTGGTGGACATTCCACCCCTGCGCGGGCGACAATTCATCTTCCGTTCAATGACACAACCGAGACCCTGACTGTGCTCCGCCTCGGTTGGAGGGAGGACATTCCACGCACAAGGAGGTATCAGGATCGAACCACACGCCGCCGGCCACATCCGCCCACACGCCAGCGCCGCTCGACAGTAACGTCGCGGTCGAAGACACAATACGAGGATGGAGATCACAGTCGAACGTATAGCTCCACCTAACAGCCGCAGAGCAGAGCACACTTCACCGCGTCATAACCACTTTCTGAGGGAGACTAACGATGCAACTACGATCGAGTTACTTAAAAATCATGGCCCTGGCCATTTTGCTGATCTGTACCTCAGCGACTTGGGCACAGACCATTACCGGAGGCGTAAACGGTATCGTCAGCGACCCTACCGGCGCCGTCGTTCCCAATGCCAAGGTAACCGCAACCAACGTCGATACCGGAGTTCTCACCGAAACCACCACCAACAACGACGGCGTTTACAACATCCGCTTCCTGCAGATCGGCAGTTACAGGGTCAGCGTCAGTTCGGCGGGCTTTGGCACCTCGACCTACGGTCCTTTCACAATTGAAACCGGCCAAAACCTTAAGATCGACGCCAAGCTCGCGCTTGAGAATCAGCAGCAGAAGGTGTCCGTGGAAGCCGAGATCGCTCCGCTCATCAACACCGAGAGCCCGGTCCTTCCCACGACGCTCGACACTCGCGCCATTGAAAACATTCCTCTCGTTAGCCGTAACCTTGTTGCACTTACGATGTTCCTTCCCGGCGCCGTCAGCACCAATCCCAACGGCTTTGTAAACCAGGCTGGAGTCTCCGGTCCGATCAGCGCCAACCAGTCCGTTTCGGTCAATGGCAACCGCCAGCAGGCAAACCAATATCTGCTCGACGGTATGAACATCAACCAGACCCTGGACGACATTCCTGGCTACAACCCAAGCGTTGATGCTGTCGGTCAAGTGCAAGTCATCTCCGCTAACGCACCCGCAGAGTACGGCAATGTGCTCGGTGGCGACATTATCTATTCGACCAAGAGCGGTACCAACCGGTTTCACGGAAGCGCGTTTTATTATCTCGGCGATGACTCTTTGAACGCGAATACGTGGGGCAACAAACACACCTCGACTATCACCCCGAAGACGTCATTCACGCGCAATATCTTTGGCGGCACAATCGGTGGGCCAATCTTCAAGGACAAGCTGTTCTTCTTCGGTGACTATCAGGGTGGCCGCTATCACTCTGGTGGTGCTGGTAACGTTACAGTTCTCTCGTTGAAACAGCGTCAAGGTGATTTTTCTGAATTGCTTGACCCTGCTTTGATGTGCTCTTCGACCGGTGGCGTCTGCGCGAGCAAGGCCAGCCTGATTCAGCTGTACGATGCCAGCACGCCCGGTGCGCCCGCCTTTCCCAATAACAAAGTTTCTATCAACAATCCGGCATTCCAGTACCTCCTTCAGCACCCAGAGCTATATCCGTTACCCAACCAGGCAGCGGAGAAGTCCAACACGCCTGCGCGGAACAACTATCGTGGTCCTCAAAAGAACCGCAACTACGGTGATCAGTTCGACGTAAAAGTCGACTGGAAGGCCACTCAAAAGGACAATCTCTCCGTACGGTTCAGCAAGGCCAATCAGGGCGCGACCACAACAAGCCCACTTCCCACCACATTCAACAGCGCACCCGTGTTTCCGGTGTACGGCTTAGCAATCAACGAGGTTCACTCCTTCAACTCGTCCATGGTGAATGAATTCCGTGCAGGTTACACGCGTATTCAGAACCTTGGCGCCACGCTTTATGACCCAAGCGGCGCATTTGGATTGAATGGCAATAAGATCCTGGGACTTGGCGTCAACAATCCAACATCTACTCAGGCGTTCGCAGGCTTCTCAGCGCTATCCGTGAATAATGGCAGCACCACATTGGGCCTTAGCGCCTCAAACGGCACAGAGTACACCACTCTGGGCAGCGCAAACACCGGCACCAACTACACACTCAATACCTTCCTGTATGGCGACAACTTCACTTGGCTCAAGAACCGGCATACCTTCAAGATCGGTGTCCAATTCATGCGCCAACAACAGAACAACTTTTATCCCGGCAATGACGGATCGCTTGGCGGATACTATTTCCTCGGTGCCGCCACCGCGAACATCAATGGCTTCAAGGATCCTAACGGCTATTCCGCCAATGGATATGACGCCGCTGATATGCTCCTGAATCGCGCGAGCTTTATCAGCAAGGGCGGTGTAGCCGGACCTGTGGGCATGCGTCAGTGGCGCAATGCTTACTTCATCCAGGACGACTGGAAGGTCAGCCCTACCCTTACCGTCAACCTGGGTCTCCGCTACGAGTACTCGCAGCCGATCTATGAAGTCAACAACAAGATGTCGACCATCGACCCGAACAATCCTTCGGTCATCCTAGTTGATGGAACGCCGCAAGCTCGAGCTGCTGGTTATGGCCGTGGTCTTGTTGATCCTTACTACGGTAGCGTTATGCCTCGTATTGGTTTCGCTTACTCTGCGACGCCGAAGTTCGTCATCCGCGGCGGTTACGGCCTTCAGAATTACATGGAAGGTACCGGAGCCAATCTTCGCATGACGACGAATCTTCCCTTCCAAAGCACCTACCAGGCTGGTGGGGTTGCGGCCACTTCAACCACGCCGGGTACCTTCTTTGATGTAAAGAATGGCTTCGGCAATGGTGCCGCAGGTTCCAACGTCTACAACGTATGGAACAAGCACATGAAGCCAGCCTTCATCAACATGTACAACCTCACTCTTGAATATCAGCTCAACAATACGGCCTCTGTCCAGCTTGGATACGTTGGGGAAGGCGGACAGCATCTGGTCACCGCAAATCAACGCAACCAGCTCCACAATCCCTGCATCATTAATGGCGTTGTGCAGGGGGTTACGGCTACTCCGTCGGCAACCTGCCTTGCACAGGCACCCGCTCCCTTCTACACCACTCCTGGCGTAGGCTACAACGGCGTTATCCGTTATACGGACTCCAACGCTGCCATGAACTACAACGCAATGCAGGCCACCTTCCGGCAGCGCGCTTGGCACGGTCTCCAGTACACCGCCAACTACACCTGGAGCCATGGCATGACCAACAGCACTGGCTTCTACGGTGTTCCCAGCATTACGGCAGCCAGCGCGTATGCAGAAAACGTGTACGATCTGCACTCCGAATGGGGCCCGGTCGGCCAGGACGTGCGTCACGCGATCAACTGGAATATGGTCTATGACCTTCCATTTGGCCGTAACCGGCAGTTCGGTTCAGGCATGCCGTTCGTTCTCGATGAGATCGTCGGCGGATGGAAGGTCGGCATGACCGGAGTCTTCTACACCGGTTTCCCAGTCAACATCAGCGCAACCAACAATACTGGCGTCAACGGCAACTCGCAGCGCGCGAATCATTACCGCAAGCTGAAAGTTGTGGGCCGCTCTCTCAATAACTGGTTCGGAACAGATCCCTCCGCGATTCCTTGCACCGTTGCTGGAGTCGACAATGGTATCTGCGCCTACGGTGCGCCGGCTCTTGGAACCTTCGGAACCGCACGTCCCTCTTCGGAACGTGCACCCGGATTCCAGACCTACGGGGCCTCCGTCACCAAGGACTTCACCGTCTGGCATGAGCATCAGGTTAACTTCCGTGCTGATGCCGACAACCTGTTCAACAGTGCGTACCTCTCTAACCCCGCCAGCAGTGCGAGCGCGACCACCTTCGGACAGATCACCGCTGTCCGGTCTGGTCCGCGTCAGCTTCAGCTGTCGGTCAAGTACCACTTCTAAACTCAACCCTCAACCAAACGGCCCGGACTCCAAAAGCGTCCGGGCCGTTTTCTGTTCCTTTCACTCATCTAACCCCTCTCCAAGCCGATAGAGTCCTCATACGCCGAAGGAGGCCGACCGTACTCATGCTGCAGTCCACCATCTCATCCGCCGACGCGTCGGAATCCAGCCATCTATTTGCCGCCATCAACGACACTGCCCTGCTCGACCAGTCCGTCGAAGAGGTCTTCGCCCTCATGCTAGGCACACCGGTCACCGTCTCTGAGACGGGCATCACCCCTACCAACATTCCCATTACCCTCACCGCCGTCATCGGCCTCGCCGGCGCACTCAGCGGGGCTTACTCGGTTGTCGTCAACGAGTCTGCAGCCAGGCAGGTCGCCGCCTGCATGCTGGGTATTGATGTCGAATGCCTCGACGACACCGTCTACGATGCCCTCGGCGAGATCACCAATATCCTCGCCGGAGCCTGGAAGTCCAAGATCGAATCTCTCCATGCCGCCTGCCTCCTCTCCGTCCCCACCGTCGTCACCGGCACCCACTACGACATCCACAAAAAGTCCTCCTCCTTCCGCCTCTCACGCTCCTACCGCTTCGCCGACTCCAGCTTCACCATCAGCATCTATGACGAGCAGCCGTAGCACGCATGAAGACCCCGCCGAACTCTGCTAGCATCGAAGTTTGGCCACCATCATGACGAGCACCAATACTGAAGCCCCTATTCGCGTCCGCATAGCCCCCTCCCCGACCGGCGACCCCCACGTTGGCACCGCCTACATCGGCCTGCTCAACTTCATCTACGCGCGCCAGCGCGGCGGCAAGTTTGTCCTCCGCATCGAAGACACTGACCGCACCCGCTTTGTTTCCACATCGGAGCAGATGATCTTCGACTCTCTCCACTGGCTTGGCCTCACATGGGATGAGGGCCCGGACGTCGGTGGCCCATTCGGTCCCTACCGTCAGTCCGAACGCACAGAAATCTATCGCCAGCATTCAGACATTCTGCTCGCCAACGGCACAGCATACCGCTGCTTCTGCACCCCCGACGAGCTCGATGCCGTCCGCAAGCAGCAGATCGCCGCTAAGCTCCCTCCGCGCTACCCCGGTACCTGCCGCCACCTCGCCGCAGACCAGATCGCAGCCAACGAGACCGCGGGCAAGCAATATACCATCCGCCTCGCGGTCCCGCCGCACGGAAACGACCTCACTTCATCCACAACATTCCGCGATGAGCTCCGTGGCTCCATCACCTTCGAGCACTCGAACGTCGATGACCAGGTGCTGATGAAGTCCGATGGCTTCCCCACCTACCATCTCGCCAACGTTGTCGACGACCACCTCATGCAGATCACTGATGTGATCCGTGCAGAAGAGTGGATCTCCTCAACTCCAAAGCATGTCCTGCTTTACAAGGCGTTCGGCTGGGATATTCCGCGCTTCTGGCATATGCCCCTTTTGCGGAACATCGACAAGTCGAAGATCTCCAAACGCAAGAATCCCGTCTCCCTGATTTATTATCGCGACTCCGGCTACCTACCCTCAGCCATCATCAACTTCCTCGGCCTCATGGGCGGAGGCATGCCCGCCGATTTCAATAACGGAACAGAGCAGTTCACCCTCGACGAGATGGTGGCTAACTTCGTCTTCACCAACATTCGTGTCGGCGGTCCCGTATTCGATCTCACGAAGCTTAAGTGGCTCAACGGCGAGTACCTCCGCAAGCTCTCGCCCGATAACTTCTTCATTGCTGTGCGCAACAGCGTTTTCGCCGACGACTACCTCCGCCAGATTTCAGCTCTGATGCAGACACGCATTGAAACCCTGACTCAGTTCGGCGACCTCACCAGCTTTTTCTTCTCAGACAATGTCATCCCGCCGGAGAGTGTCTTCCTCACCAAAAAGCGCACACTCGAAGAGACGCTGACGTTCGCCACTGATCAACTTGCTGTCCTCGAAGCAACCGACTGGACTCACGATGCGCTGGAGTCTGCTCTCAAACAACTAGGCGAAGAGAAATCCTGGTCTGTTAAAGAAAACTTCATGCTGCTCCGAGCCATCATCACCGGCAGCACCATGTCACCGCCACTGCTTGAAAGTATGGTGGTCTTCGGCAAGGCCCGTTCACTCGATCGCGTCCGCCGCTTTCTCGAAGCGCAAAAGAAGCAGGCCTCGCAAAAGAAGTAACCCAAGCACAGAAACCTCCGCCCGCCTCCTTCCTGCCCCCGAAGCAAGAGCGGAGTGACGGCGATTTCTTTCCTCCGCGTTGCCACTCGATCCAGCTCTCCTCCACAGTCGAAATCGCGTTTTACGCCACTCAAAGCCGACTCAAGGTATTCATTGACTCCGCCATACCCTCGCGTGACAATTGAGCGGCACTTACAAGACAAGAGAATAGAACCGTTTACGAGGACCATTATGCGAAGATTCCCTACGCTCCTGCTGGCTGCCGCACTCGCCATCCTGCCCAGCCTACTGGCCGCCCAATCCATGATGTCCCATCACGTTCGCGATGCCATCCGCAACGGCCAGGCGCAACACCTGGGCCAGCTCCCGCCCGACCAGATTATGAGCCTCGATATCGTCCTCCCGTTGCGAAATCAGGCCGCCCTCGATACCTTTCTCGGCGACCTCTACGACCCGACCAGTGCCAACTATCGCCACTTCCTCACTGTTACTGAATTCACCGCGCGCTTTGGCCCCTCCCAAAAGGATTACGACGACGTCCTAGCCTTCGCCCGCCTCAACGGCTTCCAGGTCACCGGCGGCAGCCGCGATGGCATGGACGTCCAGGTCCGTGGCCCCGTCTCCAGCGTCGAGCGCGCATTCCACGTCCACATGCGTAGCTTCCGCCACCCAAGCGAGAACCGCACCTTCTTCGGTCCTGACTCCGAGCCCGTCACTGACCTTCCCTTCAACCTCTGGCACATCTCCGGCCTCGACAACTACTCCATCCCTCGCCCCCTGCTCGTAAAGCGTAGTGAGTACGCACAGGCCAACGGCATCGACTCGAACGCTGTCGTCTCACATGCCACAACCGGCTCCGGCCCTGCCGCCTCCTTCCTCGGCAGCGACATGCGCTCCGCCTACTACAGCAGCGGATCTCTCGACGGCGCCGGACAGAACCTTGGCCTCCTCGAGTACCTCGGCACCGATCTTGACGACCTGAACACCTACTACAAGAACGCCAACCAGACGAACAACGTGCCCATCAAGCTTCTCTCCGTCGATGGCACCAGCGTCAACTGCACCAAGGCCAATGGCAACTGCGACGACACCGAGCAGACACTCGATATGACCCAGGCGCTCGGTATGGCGCCCGGACTCGCCAGCCTCACCATGTACATCGGCTCCAGCGATACCGCCATCATCAGTGCCATGACAACCCACAGTCCGCTGCCCACCACCATCGGCTGCTCCTGGGGATGGACACCCGTCGATCCAACCACTCTCGACCCCTACTTTAAGAAGATGGCTGCGCAGGGGCAGACCTTCTTCGCCGCCTCCGGCGACAGCTCAACCTGGTCCATAAGAAATCAGTCCTGGCCCGCCGATGATCCCTACGTCATCTCCGTCGGCGGAACAGACCTCGTAACCTCCGGTGCAGCCGGACCATGGGCCTCCGAAACCGCGTGGGTCGACAGCGGTGGCGGCATCACTCCCAACAACATCGCCATCCCCTCATGGCAGAAGCTCTCCGGAGTCATCACCACCGCAAACAACGGATCGACCACCCTCCGCAACGGCCCCGACGTCTCCGCCAACGCCAACTTTACCTTCTACACCTGCGCCAACCAAACCACTTGCCTCGCCAATAGCTACGGAGGCACCAGCTTCGCCGCGCCCATGTGGGCCGCCTACCTCGCGCTCGCCAATCAGCAGATGGCCACCAACGGCAAGGCTCCGTTGGGCTTCATCAACCCAACCATCTACACGCAGAACGTCACCTCCAGCTTCTCCACAAACTTCCACGACATCACCAGTGGAACCTCCGGCAGCTACTCCGCCGTTACGGGCTACGACCTCGTGACCGGATGGGGCAGCCCCAGCGGCGGCCTCATCGACGCGCTTACCAGCTCGTCCACCGGGACCCAGGTCTTCACCATCTCCGCCTCGCCATCCCCGCTCTCCGTCACCGCGGGCAGCAGCGGATCATCCACCATTACCACTGCTGTCTCCGGAGGATTCAGCGCCGCGGTCGCGCTCTCTGCCTCAGGAGCGCCCTCCGGTGTCACTGTCTCCTTCAGCCCGTCTTCAATCGCCGCGCCGGGCTCCGGCAGTTCCACCGCGACCTTTACGGTCGCCTCTAACACCGCTCCCGGCACCTATAGCATCACCATCACCGGAACCGGCGGCGGACAAACTCAGACCACCACCGTATCCCTCACCGTAGCCGCCACGGCTCAGCCCGCCTTCACACTCTCCGCAGGCCCCGGCTCCATCGCCATCCGACGCAACTCCTCCGGCTCCATCAACATCACCACCGCGGTCTCAGGAGGATTCAGCGCCGCCATCAAGCTCACAGCCTCCGGCCAGGGTGGAGCTCAAACCATCACCTTCAGTCCCGCCACCATTACGGCGCCCGGCTCTGGAACATCTTCCATGTCCATCACCATCGGCAGAAACGCGCCTCAGAGCACGCGCACCATCACCATCACAGCAACCGGCGGAGGCATCACTCACACCACCACTGTCACTCTCCTCGTCACAAGATAGTCAGATTTCTTCACATAAGAAGAGCGGCGGCCGAGCACTCATCGGCTGCCGCTTTCTTTTTCTGGTTGCAACAAGCCTCTCAAAAAGAAGCCGCGCGCGGATAAGAAATAACTAGATAAGCTCCAGCGTCCAGAGATCGTGGAGATGTAGCACGCCTTCTGCACGACCGTCAGACGCGGTAACGATCAGAGAGGTGATCTTCTTCTCTTCCATCAGCGCAAGTGCGGAGGAGGCGAAGGAGCGTGCGTCAATGGTCAGCGGGTTAGTGTTCATAATCTCCCCCGCGGTGTGGTCCAGAGAACGTCCACCATCTCGTTCGAGGAGCCGGCGGAGGTCCCCATCCGAAATCATTCCGAGTAAGCGCCCATCGGCGTCAAGCACCGTCGTCATACCAAGCTTCTTGCGCGACATCTCGTAGATCACCTGAGGCATAGGCGTGTCAGGCAGAACTCGCGGAAGAGCTTCACCCGAATGCATCAGCTCGCCTGCGCGAGCCAAACGCTTGCCTAATCGTCCACCTGGGTGAAGGTCCGCGAAATCTTCAGGGCGCCAGCCACGGCGGCGGCTAACCTCGAGTGCGAGTGCATCGCCCAACGCGAGCATGACCGTGGTGGAAGCCGTGGGAGCAAGGTTGTGGGGACAGGCTTCTGCCGACACGCTCGTATCCAGAACGATGTCGCTGGCCTGCGCAAGAGTAGACGTAGCACAACCGCAAAAGGTGATGACTTTATCGGCGAGCCGTTTGAGCAGCGGAAGCAGGCGGAGTAGCTCCTCGGTTTCTCCGCTGGCAGAAAGGGCGACTACCGTGTCGCCACGCGACAGCATGCCCAGATCGCCGTGAACTGCATCCGCCGGGTGCAGATAGTGAGCAGGCGTTCCTGTTGAACGAAGAGTTGCAGCGACCTTGCGTGCGATGATGCCGCTTTTTCCAATGCCTGTGACGATGACACGGTTTTGCCGAGTGACTGCCTCAAGCAACAACTCTACGGCCTGAGTAAAGGCAGGCAGCATGGGGCCGTCGAGTCTGAGTGACAGCTCAAGCAGGGCGCGTGCTTCAACACGAACAAACTCCGATGGAAGTGTCGGATCAGCGGACGTGAGCGGGACATCGGGCATGGTTCCTGAACCTCTCCGATGCTAGCAGACGTCGTCATATCAACCTACAAAACAGGATGCACTGTTTTCCGTCTAAACTAGACGGAGTAAGTCTGTGCGCGGCGCGGGCGAAAGGATCGTTGGAACGTGATGCGGAGAGCGCTAATTCTTGGGGTGATGATAACGGGGATTGCTCTGCTTCTGTGGGCAGGGTGGCATAATCTGCGCGAACGGAAGCTGGCAATGCAAAAGGCGCGCGACAGCCAGGTAGTGCTTATCCCCGAAAAGCAGGGGCATGCTGCGGGCCACGAGCAGAGTGGCCCAGAGAGCGACGGATTGGCTCCGCTAATGAGGGGCAAGCATGCTCCCGCGTTCTCCCTGACAAGCCTCGATGGCAAGAAGGTCTCGCTTGCCGACTATAAGGGACGACCCGTCCTCGTGAACTTCTGGGCCACGTGGTGCGGACCGTGCAAAGTCGAGATGCCTTGGTTTGAGGAGTTTCGAAAGCAGTACGCTCCACAGGGATTTGAGATTCTCGGTCTCGCTGACGACGTCGATGCGGGCAAGGACACCATCACCAAGGTCGCGCAGAAGACTGGGGTTACCTACCCGATCCTGCTGACAGATGGAAAGGTTCAGACGGCGTATGGCGGGCTGGACGTCCTTCCTATGTCGTTCTACGTCGATCGCAACGGAGTCGTTGTTGAGCAGACCGCCGGCCTTGGATCGAAGGATGAGATTGAAGCAAATATCAAGAAGACCATCGCATCCGGCGCGGTGGCACAGGCAGGGGGACAATGATGCGCAGTGCCGTTGTAACTGGTCTGATCCTGGGCGCAAGTCTCGCGGTGGGACAGCAAGGAAACCTGAACACTCCGGCGCCAAAGCCGAAGCAGTATGTCACGTACGCGGCGGAAGAGCAGGTCGTGAAGGCCGGAAAGAAGAGCGTTGTGGAACTTCGCTTCCATGTGAGCGATGGATTTCATGTGAACTCCCATACGCCGAAGTCTGAGCTATTGATTCCTACGAACCTCACCTTGCAACCGACCACAGGCGTAAAGGCTGACCCGACCGAGTATCCCGCAGGCGTTGCGTACAGCTTCAGCTTCGAGCCGGGTGAAAAGCTGGATGTGTACACGGGCGCGTTCACGGTGAAGGTTCCGGTGGTGGCAGGTGCCGGCTCCCACACTCTTGACGGTGTACTGCACTACCAGGCTTGCGACAACGCCGCGTGCTACCCACCAAAGAGCCTCCCGGTGCAGGTTGTCCTCACGGCGAAGTAGCGAGGACGGTTCCGCCAACACTTGTGTTGCCTTAGCTTTCCCAGCGCGGTGGCATGATGGAACAGAGTCGATACAACGAGAGAAGCAAAGAGCGATGGAAGAGTTTAGAAGACTGACCAGGCTGCCGGCATATGTGTTCAACATCACCAGCGAGTTGAAGGCTGCAGCGCGCAAGCGTGGCGAAGACATCATCGACTTCGGAATGGGGAACCCTGACGGAGCAACTCCGAAGAATATCGTCGATAAGCTGATTGAAGCGTCGCAGAAAACACAGACGCATCGGTATTCCCTGTCGCGCGGAATTCCGCGACTGCGGCGAGCAATCTCCAACTGGTACAAGACCCGTTATAACGTCGATATCGACCCGGAGACCGAGGCGATTGTCACAATCGGCTCCAAGGAAGGCATCGCTCACCTGTGCCTTGCAGTGCTGGACGATGCCGATACGGTCGCGGTGCCAAACCCGAGCTATCCGATCCATATCTTCGGACCGGTGATTGCAGGCTCGAGGGTGCAGAGCGTCAATATCGCCGACTCCTGCTCCGACGAGGTGCTGACGCGGTTGGAGTATGAGTTGCCGCGCATGGAGCCTCGGCCGAAGATACTGATCCTGAACTTCCCGGCGAACCCCACAACCCAGTGCGTCGAACTCTCCTTCTTCGAACGCGTGGTCGCACTCTGCAAGGAGCTGGGTATCTACCTGATACACGATCTCGCTTACGCGGATATCGTCTTCGATGGCTATCGGGCGCCAAGTGTCCTCGAGGTTCCGGGTGCGAAAGACATCGCAGTCGAGTTCTTCACCCTCTCCAAAAGCTACAACATGCCAGGGTGGCGTGTGGGCTTCATGGTCGGGAACAAGAATCTGGTATATGCGCTTGGTCGAATCAAGAGCTACTTCGATTACGGAACATTTACGCCCATCCAGGTTGCCTCCATCCAGGCCCTCGAGGGCCCGCAGGATTGCGTGAAAGCCATCTGCGACAATTACAAAGCGCGACGCGACGTCCTGGTGCCGGGGCTCAACAAGCTCGGCTGGCCTGTGGAGTTGCCCAAAGCCACGATGTTCGCCTGGGCGAAGATTCCTGAACAATACCGTTCCCTGGGCTCAATCGAGTTCTCCAAGAAACTGCTAAGCGAGGCAAAGGTGGCGGTTAGTCCGGGGGTCGGCTTCGGTGAGCACGGCGACGGTCACGTTCGTTTCTCCCTCATCGAGAATGAAGAGCGGACCCGTCAAGCACTTCGAGGAATCAAGCAGATGTTCCGGAACGGCTAGGCTGACAGGCGCGGAGTTTGTTGAGATTGTCGACGTTCTCACGGATTGCATCATCCATCAGATGGGACACGCACCGAAGTGCCTCTACCGCCTATCAACCCATCTGTGATGAATCACATCCACTCTATCCAACGTCGAAGTTAGAATAAGAAGAGAAGATTAAGAAGCCCTCGCTCGAAGAGCCGGAAGGTTACTCAGAATACATGCATCGCTGGTCGCAACTCTTTATCCCTACCCTTCGTGAAGCTCCTGCAGATGCCGAGGTTGCCAGTCACAAGCTTCTGCTCCGCGCTGGATATATTCGCCAACTCGGCGCCGGAATCTATAGCTACCTCTTTCTCGGCAACCGCTCCATTAACAAGATCATCGCCATCGTGCGCGAAGAGATGGACAAGATCGGCCAGGAGTTTCTGCTGCCCGCGCTGAACCCGCGCGAGGTTTGGGAGGAATCGGGCCGTTGGCAGGTAATGGGCGACAATATGTTCCGCCTGAAGGACCGCAAGGGTGCCGACCTCTGCCTCGGCATGACTCACGAAGAGGTGATGACGTCCATCGCGCGCAATGAGCTGCGCAGCTATAAACAGCTGCCGCAGATCTGGTATCAGATTCAGACAAAGTTCCGCGACGAGCCACGCCCGAAGTCGGGCCTGCTGCGTGTACGCCAGTTCATCATGAAGGACGCCTACTCGTTCGACATCGACGAGGCGGGCCTGGACGAGAGCTACAACAAGCACGATAAGGCCTACCGCAGCATCTTTACCCGCTGCGGACTTGAGTTTGTCGCAGTCGAAGCTGACTCAGGCGCAATGGGCGGCTCCGCCTCGCAGGAGTTCATGGTCTACACCGATGCAGGCGAGGACCTGATCGCTAGCTCCTCCTCCGGTTACGCTGCTAATCTTGAGAAGGCCACCTCGCAACTGGCCCCGGTAGAAGACCTCGCCCCCACCGGCGACGGCCAACCCGAACTCGTGCACACTCCCGGCCAGAAGACGATCGAAGAGGTCGGAACTTTTCTCAAAGTCCAGCCTCAACACCAACTCAAGACCATGGCCTACATGGCTGCTCTGCCAGAGGCCGACCATGCAAAGTTCGGCGCGCTCCGCCCAGTCGTCGTCTTCCTGCGGGGAGATCACTCGCTCAACGAGGCCAAACTTGCCGCCCTTACAGGCGGAGAGCTTCGCCCGATGACCCCGGAAGAGATCCTTGAAGTTTTCAAGGCTCCGGGAGGCTACCTTGGACCCATTGGTCTGGAAGCGGCGCCGCATCCGAAGAAGCCTGGCACCCTCGTGATTCTCGACAAGGCGCTCGAAGGCCGAACCAACTTCATCGCTGGTGCGAACAAAGAAGAGTACCACCTGCGCAACGTTACCCCGATACGCGACTTCAAGCCGACTGCTGTAGTTGATGTGCGCAACATCCTTGAAGGCGAAGGCTGCCCCATCGATGGTTCCCCTTTGCGGCTGGGCAAGGCCGTCGAGATCGGGCACATCTTCAAACTCGGCTATAAGTACTCGAAATCCATGGGTGCGAGTGTGCTGAACCGCGATGGCAAGGAGGTTACGCCGATCATGGGAAGCTACGGCATCGGCATTGAGCGCATCCTGACAGCAGCGATTGAATCCTCGGCCGCAGCGAACGATGGCTCAGCCTATGCCCTCCATCCGGCGATTGCTCCATTTCAAGTGGTCGTCACGATCACGAACGTGGCGGACGCGGCCCTTCTCGCAGCTGGAGAAAAAGTAGCTGCCGATTTGCACTCCGTAGGCCTGGACGTCCTGCTGGATGATCGCGACGAACGAGCTGGAGTCAAATTCAAGGATGCCGATCTGATCGGTATCCCCTATCGCGTCAACATTGGACGAGGAGTAGCTGAAGGCAAAGTTGAACTTGTCGATCGCCTAAAGCGTCAAACAGAAGAGGTCCCTCTGGATCAGGTAGCCGACGCTGTAGCCAATCAGATAACCTCCGCGCTGCGAGCGTAGCTTCCCGGTCTGACATCTAATCGTCTTAAGAAAAGAGCACTTTGTCGGTCAAACTCAAATACGGCAGCAGCAAATCGAGCGGTACGCAGCAGGGCCTTGCAGACAAACTCCATCTACACAACCGGTTTGTCCGCATTGTGCTGGTTGCTATGCTTGCCTGTCTCGTGCTGGCTCTTACCGTGTTTGGTTATTTCTACTTCAAATACGAGCGAATCGTAGACGACCGACTCGCCAAAGGTCCGCTGTTCGCCAGCGTATCTCAGATTTACGCAGCTCCACGCGAAGTTCGTAACGGCCAGAAGCTTTCGGCTTCCACCATCGCCAGCGACTTGAGACAGGCTGGATACAACAATAATCCTCAGCTTGGAACCTATCAGCTCAACGGTGACAGTATCTTCATCAAGCCGGGACCGCAGAGCTACCACGCCACCGACGGCGCCACGATTACGACCTCGGGCGGAGTGGTCCAGCGCATTACCGCCGAAAACGGAGCCTCGCTGAGCGCGTATGAGCTGGAGCCGCAGCTGATTACCGCTCTGTCCGAGGAAAACAATCGCACCAAGCGACGCCTTATCACCTATAAGGACATCCCGCCGCGTATGGTGCAGGCCGTCACCTCAATCGAAGATCGCAATTTCTTTGAGCACAGTGGAATCAACTTCCTCCGCATCGTCAAATGCGGCGTAGAAGACCTGACCAGCGGGCGCAAGCGCTGCGGCGGATCCACGATAACCATGCAGCTGGCGCGCGGCTTCTTCCTCACTCCTGAGAAGCGCCTGAAGCGCAAGCTGATCGAGATCATGATTACCTTCCAACTCGAGTCGCGCTTCAGCAAACAGCAGATCTTCGAGATGTATGCCAACCAGATCAATCTGGGGCATCGTGGAAGTTACGACATCAACGGCTTTGGCGAGGCATCGCAGGCCTTCTTCGACAAGGACCTGAAGCAGCTGGATACCGCTGAAGATGCGCTCCTTGCCGGCATAATCCAAAGCCCAAGCCGCCTCAATCCCTACCGGCACCCTGAGCGAGCCATTGCGCGGCGAAACGTCGTTCTCGACTCGATGGTTGAAACCGGTGCGATCTCCCCCTCGGAAGCAACTCGCGCCAAGGCCGAGCCACTTCGCCTGAGTGCGCCGAATGTCGACGCCAGCGAGGCACCATACTTCGTAGATCTGGTTCACGATCAGCTTGTGCAGCGCATCAGCGACCAGGATCTCGCCCACCAGAGCCTTCGTATCTACACTTCGCTCGATCCCGAGCTGCAGCGCGCCGCCTCCGAAGCTGTTGAAATAGGAATGAAGAATGTCGACGAGATTGTACGCAAGCAGCATGCGAAGGACACTGCGCCGTTTGCATATCCGCAAGTTGCTCTCGTAGCGCTGAATCCGCATACCGGCCAGGTGCTGGCGCTGGTCGGGGGACGCAATTACTCGGTGTCGCAGCTTGATCACGCCGTGTCAAAGCGGCCAACCGGATCAATCTTCAAACCTTTTGTCTACGCTGCCGCTTTCAACTCCAGCCTCAACGGCACCTCGCTCGGGGAGGCAGGCGTCTTCACGGCGGTAACCCACCTCAGCGACACGCCTACGACCTTCACCTACGACCACGGACGCCAGACTTATACGCCAAATAACTTCAAGGGCGACTTTCGCGGCGATGTCACCGCAACGTACGCGTTGGCACACTCGCTTAACAATGCAACCATCTCGCTTGGCCAGCAGGTGGGATTCGACAATGTGGCCGCACTCGCCCGCGCCTCGGGTATCGCCGGCGCACGAGGAACCCCCTCGGTCTCGCTGGGTGCTTACGATGCCACCCCACTCGACATGTCTGGAGCCTACACGGTCTTCGCCAATGGAGGCGTCCACCTGACGCCGTGGATGCTTGCCTCCGTCCGTAACGTGGCCGGCGATATTGTGGCCGACTACTCCCCTGATGCCAAGCAGGTGATGGACCCTCGCGCCGCATACCTCACGCAGTCGCTGCTTGAGGGTGTGATGACCTATGGAACTGCTTCAGTCGTTCGCGGTCGTGGCTTCAACGCGCCCGGAGCCGGCAAGACTGGGACAAGTCACGACGCCTGGTTCGCTGGCTATACTTCAAACTTGATTTGCATCGTATGGGTCGGTAACGACGACTACACCGATGTGAAAATCGAGGGAGCGCATGCTGCTGCTCCAATCTGGGCGGAGTTCATGAAGCGCGCTATTCAGCTTCCGCAGTATTCCGACGTCAAACCGTTTTCTCCGCCTGAGGGTGTCACGGTTGCTCGGGTCGACCGCACGTCTGGCCTGCTTGCGGATTCCACGTGCCCCGACAACGCAATGAATGTAGCTTTCCTTGATGGAACTGCTCCAACGGGATCTTGCAGCCAGATGAATGAGAACCCCGCAAGCTTTATCCAGAAGATATTCGGCCTTGGAGGCCATCCGGATACACCACCGGGCACCCCGGAGACACCTCCCGCTCATCCCACTCCGGTAACGGCAGTAGACGGCAACACTCCTCCCCCCGGACAGCCCGAGCAGCCGCAGAAGAAGAAGAATATCTTCCAGAAGATCTTCGGAGGCGGCAAGGACAAGCAGCAGCAACCCGCCACGCAGCCAGCGCCTTCGCCTCAATAGGGTCGATAGCTAAATTAGTGGCCGCCTATTGTCATCCCAGCGGATGCTTTCTTTCTAACGTACAAACCAGTGGCGCCCAAAGAGAATCCCGCTTCCATGAGGAATCCGGCAAACATATGATTTCCGGCTGAAGCTCCGTTAATGTTCGATATAAGCATTCCTGCTCTCTCATCGCCGTCTTCAGCCCGCTCGTGCACTCGCATCGCCAACCGCTCTGCCAGAGCACGGGCAACATACCCTCGCTGCGGTTCCTCCTCTGGCAGAAACACCTGCAGGTTCGGGTTCCCTCTTCGCAGATAGGCAACCAGTGCTCCATCGCAGAGAATGACACGCGCGCCCACACTTCGTGTCAGTAAGGCCTCCGGCGACACGGGCCAGCGCAGCAATGCGCCGTATGGATTCGCAGGATCTGTTGCGGCCAACTCGACGACTTCTGCCTTTCCACCCTCCTGTTGTGTGCGCAACGAACGCAGCAACTCGACAGCAGATGGCACCGCGAACTGAGTCGCCCCTAGGTCTGCTGCAAAGTATCCGCGCCTTACCTTGCCACTCTCTTCCATTGCCTTCAGAACGTCGTAGACCGCAGAAAAGCCACCGTGTAGCCCCTCTGCATGGGCCGTCTCGCGAAAAACGACACCATACCGGGTCAGTAACTGCTGTGCTATCGCATGACTCCACGGTGTTTGCGAACGGCCTTCAACAGCCGCGGCCGGTTGAAACGCCCAGCGTCCCTGCGCAGCCGGGGGAGTGGTTCTTCGCGACCGAAACGCTGCCTGTGCGCCCTGTACGTGTACTCGCCGTGCTGGTCGTCGCGCAGGAGTTGGCTGGATATAGGCACGGAGTGCCGCCATCCCGTCATTGGTAATCAATCCTTTCCATACCAGACTCCACAACGCGTCCACGGTCTCGCCCGGATACCCGCTACCCACGCCTTCATGCAACTCCTGGAAGAACGCTGCGCCGTGCGCGTTAAGGAACGAAAGGACTGCTGATTCACGCTCGTTTTGCTGTGTGGATTGGGTGGTCATGGGCCAAAGCGCGGACAGCTTATCGGAGAGGTACAAACCGATTCGCCCATCGCGATCTCCGAGGGGTTCCAGGCCGACCCATATCACCTCGCCCGCTGCGATCAGCGTATCCAGATCACTGGGCTTGTATGCAGCAAGCCGAGCGGGAAGAATCTCCTGCTCAAGAATCGACGCGGGCAGCGGGGCTCCCTGAAGGCTCTCGACTACATCCAGCAGAGCATCGAGACCACGGCGCGGCTGCACAACTCCCTGCCAGCGTGTGAACAACCGCGCCAGTGTTTTCTGCTCGACCGGCTCAACTTCCTTGCGAAGCCGGGCAAGACTCTTGCGCCGAATCGTGCGCAGCACCTCTTCGTCGCACCACTCGCGATGAAGGCCACCGGGTCGAAAGCCTCCCTCAACCACTCTACCCGCCTGTACAAGGCGTTCCAGCGAAGCCTCGACTCGCCCCACAGCAACACCGAATCGTGCGGCCACCTCAGGAGCAGTAAACGGCCCATGCGTCCGCGCAAATCTACGAACAAGGTCGAGCCACGCATCCGGCATGGGCTCAAGAAATGCAGCCGGCAAATCCGACGGCAGCGCAACCTTTAGCGCGTCACGATATCGCGCCGAATCCTCGACAGCAACTAAGCGCTTGGTCCCAGTAATCTGCACTTCAAGCACTCTGCGTGCCCGCAACAGTTTAGTTACGCTCGCGACAACTTCGTCATCCATGCACCGCCTGAGCAATTCTTCTCGCGACAGATCCCCCAGCCGCAGCAACAGGTCATGCACTCCATCGGCGGTTCGTGCCTTGTAAGAATCGACGAGCGACTGTAGCTGCTCTTCTGTCTCCTCGATCGCGGTGACGTCGAGCAGTTCCCTCAGGTCTGCATCGCCCATCAACTCACGAAGCTGGTCCTGGTCAATCGCCAGCGCCTGCACCTTCCGCTCAGCCAAAGGTGCATCACCGTCGTAGATGTAGTTCGCCACATAGCTAAACAACAAGGCCGAGGCAAACGGACTCGGAGTTCGTGAATCTACCGTATGCACCTGTAGCGTGTGGTCTCCGATATTACGCAGCGTCTCCATCAGCGCAGGCATGTCGAAGACATCGCGAAGGCACTCACGATAGGTCTCAAGCACGATTGGGAACGACGCATACCTACTGGCCACACGTAATAGATCGTACGCACGCTTTCTCTGTTGCCACAGCGGCGTTCTACCCTGGGTGCGGCGTCTGGGCAACAGCAACGCACGCGCGGCGCTCTCACGGAACTTCGCTGCAAACATCGCAGTTGCACCCAGCTGCTGCATCACTAGCGCTGCGGCTTCCTCTGGCTCCAGCAAAAAAGGCTCAATACTTGGAGCTTCGTCTGTCTCCGGAAAGCGCAGCACGAACCCATCCTCGCTCCACATTGTCTCGACGTCTGGGCCTCCCAGGGCACGAACCTTTGCCGTCGCCGCCATCGCCCAGGGCGCATGAACGCGGCTTCCAAACGGCGTCAGCAAACAAACGCGCCAGAAACCCAGCTCATCGCGCACGCGCTCGATCAAAACATTGCGATCATCAGGTACTACAACCGTCGCTAGCTCCTGGTCAGCCAGATAGCGTAATACATTCTCAGCCGCCATCGGGTCGAGATCATGCTCTTCTACCAATCGCGCTACAGCTGCTCCCCTTGGCATCTCGCGGATTTCGCGCACGAGCGCCCCAATGCGCCGCCCAAACTCGAGCGGCCGCCCTGCCTTGTCCCCATGCCAGAACGGCATCTTACCGGGTTCGCCGGGCGCAGGAGATACAAGAACCCTGTCCTGTCGGATCTCTTCAACTCTCCAGGTCGAAGCACCGAGAACAAACGTCTCTCCGGGCTTGGTCTCGAAGACCATCTCTTCATCGAGCTCACCCACGCGTACCGGCTTCGCTCGTTCCCCAGCCAGAAATACGCCGTACAGTCCGCGATCAGGGATCGTACCGCCGTTCAGAATGGCGATTCGCTTGACTCCCACGCGTGGTGTAATCCACTGGCGTGTTCTGTCCCATGTAATACGCGGTCGTAGCTCCGCAAACTCATCCGATGGATACCGCCCCGCAAGCATGTCCAGCACGCCATCGAAGACACCCTGGCTAAGCTCCGCGAACGGAGCAGCACCCCGTATCAGCGCAAACAATGCGCAATAGCTGATACCCGGCCCCTCGTCGTCGCTGTCCCACCTCGCCTCCTTTGTTGCAACCCCTTTGCTCAAAGGAGGATGCGACACTACGGCCACTATCTGCTGTGCGAGTACATCCAGCGGATTGCGTAGGAACCGCGTCGACTCGACGTGGCCCTCATGCATCGCACGGGTTACAGCTGCACATGCGATCAAATCCGCACGGTACTTCGGGAAGATGACCCCGCTGGAAGGTGCTCCAACCTGGTGTCCAGCGCGACCAATGCGCTGCATCCCGCTCGCCACGGAAGGTGGTGATTCAATCTGTACAACCTGGTCGATCGCTCCCATATCGATGCCCAGTTCCAGCGACGAGG
>Ga0163162_10000822_pt1 | contig 28869 bp, 24 predicted proteins | sample S55metaG_FD_115310 | JGI IMG/M metagenome (GOLD analysis project Ga0163162, IMG submission 115310) | Switchgrass rhizosphere microbial communities from Kellogg Biological Station, Michigan, USA - S5-5 metaG | ecosystem: Host-associated > Plants > Roots > Rhizosphere > Soil | place: USA... | reverse complement strand
TTCTTCATCACCGTGCCCATTTCTTTCATCGTCGGAGCGCCCATCTCGGCGATGACCGCGCGAACTCCTGCGATGACCTGATCCTCGCCGGCGGCCTTCGGCATGTAGGCTTCGATCAGTACGATTTCGGCGGCTTCCTTGTCGGCCATCTCCTGGCGTCCGCCTTTGGTGAATTGCTCGACGGAATCCTTGCGCTGCTTGATGAGCGTGGTGAGAACCTGTTGCGATTCCTTGTCGTCGAGCGGAGCCATCTTCTCAATCTCGCGATTCTTGAGCGCGGTCTTGACCATGCGGAGAGTAGACAGGCGGTGTTCGTCGCGCGCCTTCATGGAGGTGATGATGTCTTTCTGGATCTGTTCGCTGAGGCTCATGGAGCGATTATAGCGTTCAGATCAAAAACCAAGATCAATAACCACAAAGGACACGAAGGAGACCCGGCGACAGTTGTCAGGCGCTCTGCGTGGTGAAGACTCGCTGATTCCGGTAAAATAGGACAATCTTCCTATAGCAAAGGACTCCTGTTTAATGTTGCTCAAGAACCGTCTTTTTACTCCTGGCCCAACCCCTCTACTTCCGGCTGCCCAGACTGCGATGGCGTCTTTTGCCATGCACCATCGCACGGCTGATTTTCGCGCTTTGTACACCCGAGTCCTGTCGGATATGAAACAGTTCATCGGCACGCAGAACGACGTGCTGGTGCTGGCGTCGTCCGGGACTGGCGTGATGGAAGGCTCGGTTTCGAATCTGACCTCGCCCGGGGACAAGGTGCTGGTGTTGACGGCGGGCAAGTTCGGCGAACGCTGGCGCGATCTGGCAAAGGCATTTGGGTGCACCGTCGAAGTGTTGAGCGCTCCTTACGGCGAAACTCTTTCGTTGGACGGAATTCGTCAGAAGCTGACGCCCGACGTGCGCGTCGTCTACGTGCAGGCGACCGAGAGTTCTACCGGTGCGCGGCACGACGTGAAAGGTATCGCGAAACTTGTTCGCGCCCTTGGCGACGAAACCTTGCTCGTGGTGGATGCCATCACCGGCCTGGGCACGACTCATCTCGATGTGGATGGTTGGGGCATCGACGTCATCATCGGTGGTTCGCAGAAGGCTTTGATGATCCCGCCGGGTCTCGCCTATTGTGCGGTGAGCGAGCGCGCTTGGAAACGTATGGAGACGGCCAAGTCTCCGCGCTACTACTTTGATTTCCGTAAAGAGCGGAAGGCGGCGGCCAAGGGAGAGTCGTCCTATACGCCGGCGACTTCATTGTTTGCGGCGCTGGGAGCCGCGCTCGACTTCATACGGCAGATGGGGAACGGCGACCTGGTCGCTGGACGTGAAGCTCTGGTCAACAATGCCGAACTGGCAGCGGAGATGACCCGCGCTGGGGCGCAGGCGCTCGGATTAAAACTGTTTGCACCGAGTTCACCCGCGGCAGCACTTACGGCCATTCAGTCCCCGGCTGGAATTGATTCAGGCAAGATTGTGAAAGAGTTCCGTGAAACGTTTTCCGCGGTCGTAGCCAACGGCCAGGGTGATGCGATGAAAGGGAAACTGTTTCGCATTGCGCACATCGGCTACTACGACTATCTGGATACTGTCGGAATTCTGGCCGCACTTGAACATGTCCTCGCCAGCGTGACCGGAAAGCCGGTGGAGTACGGCGCGGCCGTGCGCGCGGCGCAGGAAGTGTATGCGCGCAGCCTGGCGGAAAAGCGGCAACCGGTCGGCGCCTGAGCGGATCCCAGCGGTAGATTTACCTCCACGCGAGATTGGTTGAAGCAACTCAACCGTGTGTCGGACGGTCGAGGTGCAGGTGTCGGCGCAGCCTTGTGTCTTCTGCAAAATGGTCTTCGGTGGGGCGACACGGAGCAATGAAGACGGAACGAGCACTTTACTTTTTTGGGAGAGCGGACCCTAACTATGAAAGTTGTTGTGGCAGAGAAGATTTCCCCTTCAGCGATTGACTTGTTGCGCGAACCGCGCTGGACCATCATTACGCCGGATCAAGTGGAAGGAAAACTGGCGGCGCATTTGCAATCTGCTGACGCGCTCATCGTTCGCTCGGCGGTGCAGGTTGATGCCGACCTGCTGGAGCATGCCCGCAAGCTGCGCGTAATTGGACGCGCTGGCGTAGGCGTGGACAACATTGATCTGGATGCAGCCACCCGCAAGGGCATCGCTGTGATGAACACGCCCGGCGCGAATGCCATCGCCGTAGCTGAGCATGCGCTGGCGCTAATGCTGGCTATGGCCCGCCAGATTCCTCGCGCCAACGAGTTGATGCATGCAGGCAAGTGGGAGAAAAAATCTCTTCAAGGCTTCGAGTTGCGGGGCAAGACTCTGGGTGTCGTTGGACTGGGAAGAATTGGCATGGAAGTGGCGCGGCGGGCGCGGGCCTTCGGCATGGAGATTATCGCGCACGATCCTTTTGTCTCCACTTCGGTGGCCAAAGAACAGGGTATCCGGCTGGCCAAGCTGGAAGAAGTTTACGCAGCCGCCGACTACCTCACCTTGCATGTCGGACTCACTCCGCAGACTGCGGGCATGATCAACGCGGACTCAGTCAAGCGGATGAAGCGTGGGGTCAGGCTGGTGAATTGTGCGCGCGGCGAGCTGGTGGATGAAGGCGCATTGGCACAGGCGGTGAAGCAGGGATTGGTGGCAGGCGCGGCGCTGGACGTTTTCACCGACGAGCCTTTGAAAAATTCGCCGCTGACTGCGATCGAAAACATTATTCTTACGCCCCATATCGCGGGATCAACGTTTGAGGCGCAGGAAGCTGTCGGCTTTCAGATCGCGATGCAGGTGAAGGAGTATCTGAAAGACGGCGTTATCCAGAATGCGGTGAATGTCCCGTCGGTTTCACATGACGAATATCTGGAACTGCAGCCTTACGTGGTGTTGGGAGAGAGGCTAGGTTCGTTTCTGGCGCAGGTGAGCGAAGGAGCGCTGGAAGAAATTTCGCTGCGCTACAGCGGACACATTGCGGAGTCGAAGACCGACCTGATCCGCAATGCCGCGGTCAAAGGCATACTGAACGAGACTCTGGAGGAGAAGGCGAACCTGGTGAATGCCGAGGCGATCGCCTCGGCGCGGGGATTACGCATTCACGAGTCGCGCAAGCCGCACTCCGGTGGAGGCTCCGGCAGCGTACTTTCTGTGCTGCTGAAAACGGCCACCGGGGAGCATTTGGTCAAGGGAGCGGTGCTGCACAAAGACAATCCGCGACTGCTGCACGTCGATGGAATCGATGTGGAGGCGCCGCTCGAACGCGATCTTATTTACCTGCGTAATCGCGACGTGCCCGGCGTGATCGGGAAAGTGGGTACGATTCTGGGGAAGCACAAGATCAACATCGCAAACTTCTCACTAGGGCGCCGAAGCGGGAACGGGAAGCAGGATGCCCCCCGGCAGGCCATCGCGGTGGTGCACGTGGACGGGAAAGTTTCGCCGGAAGTTCTGGCGGAACTAAGGAAGGTGCCGGCGGTGGAACAGGCGAAAGCGATACGTCTGTTCTAGGTAGTCACAAATTCGGCCCCGCGGATTTGCGCGGATCAGAGCAAATCAGAGCAAAAAAGATCAATAGAGATACGGAAAATTATGGCTCTGCTTGTACATCCCTGGAAGTGGCGGTTGGTTCCAATAGACTTTGGCATTGCTGACGACTGAAGACTGACGACTGACGAATGGGCCCGCCAACGCAAGGTCCCTCGACTTCGTTCGGGATGACAGGGTTGTGGAGAGGACAATCGATGTTAAGAAGATCCGGCATCGTAATGGCGGTGTTATTTCTGCTCAGGTGTATGGGGTGGGCGCAGGACAATACTTACGAAATCAGCCTGGGTGGGTCGGCGGTGGTGAGCAAGCAGTCGACGGGCAATGGTACGACGCTGACTCCGACGAACTCCGGTGCGGTTCTCATCACTGGGCGTTACCGGTTTTCGGACCACAACTCGGTAGAAATCAACTACTCCCATACGTCGAACTCGCAGATTTTCTTTGCTTCACCGCTGACCTACCGTATTCAAGGCACAATCGCGGAGTATTCCGGCGCTTATGTTTACAGCTTCCACGAAAGCAAGAAGGTGGAGCCGTTTGTTTTTGCGGGCGCGGCTGCCCTGATTTTTTATCCCAGCTACGATCTCAACTACATCAACGGTGTGCAGACTACCATTCCCGTATCTCAACAAACCAAGCCGGCATTTCTTTACGGCGGAGGTTTCGACTGGGAAATTTTTTCTAGTGTGCCTCTGATTCGCCGCTCTCCAACGTTGTCGAACCATGTCGCACTGCGCTTGCAGTATCGAGGGCTGGTCTACAAGGCGCCGGATTTCAAGATCCAGAACCTTTTTACCGGAGCGCGGGGACACATGGCAGAGCCTTCGGTGGGGATCGTAGTGAAGTTCTAGGGGAACAGCGGCCACAGATTTACACGGATCTTCACGGATAAAGATCCTCTTGTTTTTTTCCCAAGATTTCGATCCGTGGAGATCGGTGAAAATCCGTGGCTGATTCTTAGGAATTCAGGGCTTGTTTGCGGAGTTTGCGGCTCTCTGCCAGGAGGGCCATGGAGTGCATCAGGTTTTGCAGGGTCACGATTCCCACGAGGCGCTGGTCTTCAACCACCGGAATGATGCTCAGATTTTTGGTGGTCAGCTTGCGAAAGGCTGAGGCAAGGGATTCGCCTTTTTGCGCTACATCGAAGATCCGGTTCATGACAGCCTGGACGTAGCCGTTGCCTTCTACCCGAAGAGCTTCCAGAATTTTCTGTTTCGAAATTACTCCCACCATGTCACTTCCGCGAATGACCGGGAAGTCATCCTGCAGGCAGTGGACCGCTTTTTCCAGCGCGTCTTCGAGGGTGTCGGCCGGGGAGAGGGTGGCGAAATCAGTGAGCATTACGTCTTCCAGGTGGACTTTCTCGAGAACAGACTGGAACACCGCCGAGCGCTCCTCCATCTGGGAAGCGATGAACAGGAACAGTCCGACCAGAGTCAGCCAGTAGTAAGGCAAGAGCATGCCACTCAGGATGAACATGGTGGCGAAAGCTTGTCCGATGGAAACGGCGCGGCGGGTGGCCTGGACGGCGTCCATTTGACGGCTGAACAAGGCGCGCAGCACTCGTCCTCCATCCATGGGATAGGCCGGCAGCAGGTTGAATCCAGCGATATAAAGATTGGCCCACACCAGGCTGCGGGGAAGATTGCCAGAGCGCATGAAGGGCCACGTCCAGAGGTCAACGTGCGGAACGATGGCGAGAACGATGACGCCGGAAACGACTGCGAACAGCAGGTTCGCCAGCGGTCCGGCCATTGCGATACGGATGTCCCGCTTCCAGGGGATGGTCGAGGGATCCGCTGGAGGCTGAGTGTCGTCCAGTTGAGTAACTCCACCAATGGGCAACAGAATGATGGACTTTACCCGGAGACCGGACTGCCGTGCTACCAGGGCGTGACCGAACTCGTGGACGAGCACGCTAACGAAGATGATTCCGACCAGGGCAAGGACACGGCCTTCGTTGGCGTTATGGCGAATGAGAAAATCGTTCCACCAGACGAACAGCGGGAGAACGAAGAAAAAGGTCCAGTGGACTCGTAGTTCCACTCCAAATATACGACCTGCCGAAATAGACCAACTTCTCATTTAGAGATCCGCGGAACTCCTCGCTACTACCATTCTATATAGTTTAGACAACGGATAGGAGCCGGGAGTTGCCATTTCTGCATATCCAAGGTAATTGGGCCGACTTTGGCGGGTGGGGCAAGGTTAAATCGTGCGAGTGATTGCGGGTAAATTTCGCAGCCGTCCGCTGCAATCATTGCGTGGTCTGGACTTGCGTCCCACGGCGGACCGGCTGCGCGAAACCCTGTTCAATGTGCTGGCTGCCGGGAGTATGAGTATTTTTGAGGGAAAGGTCTGGCTTGACCTCTGCGCTGGCACGGGCGCGGTCGGCATCGAAGCTTTAAGCCGGGGAGCAGCTCAGGTGTACGTTGTGGAATCCTCGACGGCGGCAGCGGGGCTGATTCGCCGCAATCTGGCCTCGCTCGAAGTGGGGACAGGGTTCGAAATTCTGACAGATGACGTGGTTCGAGCTCTGCGCCAGTTGGAGGCGAAAAAGGTTACCGCCGACTTCATCTTTCTCGATCCTCCTTACCGCCTGGAGAAGATATATGGACAGGTTCTTCAGTTGCTGTCGCAGTCCTCGTTATTGCGGCCGGAGACGGTAGTCGTAACCGAGCATGACAAGAGGTTTGATCCGGGAGATTCGTTTGCGCCACTGCTCCGCTATCGCAAGCTGGAGCAGGGGGATGCGGTTTTGAGCTTCTATCGTTTAGCTGTGTGATCTGAGGCACAGCCACTGGTTTGAGTGAGCGAGGGCCCTCGCGTCACATGTTCGCAGTGGCATGGTGAACTTGCGCGAATCTGCGTCCCACGAGCTTTACTATTTCGACCACCATCTTGATGACGATGACGACAACGGTGATCATTAAACCGATGTGAGTCCAGTAATTGACGATCTTCACCAGGGCTTGCAGTCTGGCCACGCTCGGGTCCGCAGGCATGAACAGATCACCAGCATTGATCAGAAAATAAAGGACGATCAGGCTGAATGAGTTCATGACCAGCCGCGAGATCGGCTGGCTTTTGATCCAGAGCGGCCTAACCAGCAGGGACGCGGTAAGAGCCAGATCGGCAACTACTGTCACCACCAGAAGCGGATAGATGGTTTGCCAGACTGGGCCAAGCCGGAGAAAGGCGATCCCCGGGCCAAGAATGAGGTACTGGTAGTGCAATCCGACCAGCCACCAGACACTGAAGATGGCTTGTATGAGGAGCTGGGCGATCAATTCGAATTGCGACTTCCGGGGACTCTCCTTTACCAGCGGCGGCAGTTTCCTGGGGTCCCACGTGTCTTTCAGCTGTAACCTGCCACCAAAGAACTCAAGAGCGGAAAAGACCAGAGTGATCCAGGCGAACGTCATCAGGGCGACGCTGGGATAGTGAAACAAGACTCCAAGGCTCTCCATCAGAGTTTTGCCTGCGGCGGCGGTCGCGACGCTGGCGATGATCAGCACCAGGAACGCGAGGCCCAGCGACGCTTTCAGTACCTTCCAATAAATGGGAAACATAGTCGCCCCAATCATGTGCTGCTGCTTGCGATAGCGGCTGGCCAGATGGATGGGGCTGCCGAGTTTTTTCAGCAGCGCTACCTGATCATCTTCCGTGAGTGGATGTCCAACCTCAGCCTCTTTTTCTTCAACTTGAGAGAGGATGCTGTCGCGTAGTTCCTTGATGATGTCGTCGCGTTGCTTTGCGGGAAGCGCGAACTTCAGGGCTTGCAGGTAGCGTTCAATCAAATCCATAAATTTGCTCCTAAATAATTTGCGGAAGATGTCAAAGGATGCCTTCCAACGATGTGTTAATGCTTTTCCACTCGGCGGCCAACTGTTCCAGGATCAGCTTTCCGTCGGCAGACAGGCTGTAGAAGCGTTTGTTGCGCTTCTCCTCTTCGCGCCACTCACTGACGAGCAGTCCCTGATTTTCCAGGCGACGCAGCAACGGGTATAGGGTGCCTTCGTCGATTTCCATACCCTGAGTGGCCAATGCCTTGCGCAAGGTGTAGCCGTAGCGTTCCTCGCGCAACTCGGCGAGCACCGCCAGGATCAGGCAGCCGCGCCTCAGTTCGAGCCGCAAGTTTTCCAGGACCTCGCTGTTCGTCGTGGTTTCTACCGTGTGTTGCATAGTGTATGCCGTACACTGTATGAGACACAGTATTGGTTGTCAAGCATTTTTCGAATCGCCCGTGCCTGCGTACTGCGGAAGCCTAGGTACCGACCGAAATAACAAAAGACAAGTTGCTGAAACTTTGGCCCTTAACACCCGGATCAGATGAGGGGCCGAAAGTAAGGCGGAGCAGGTTACGAAAGTTTCGCCAGAATGATCGCAAGTTGTTGTATTGCAATGCTTTACTTGATATCAATGGGTGGCAGATTCCCGTCCAACTTTCACGAGGAATCGCACGGAGGGACGTGGGTAGCGGCTCTCAGTCGTGGAGAGAATTGAGCTTAAGCGCCAAGGTGTTCATCAGCCTTGTCGTGATGGCGGGGACGTGTGTGCTGCTTTATAGCGCAATACGGCCTACCAGCAGAAATATTGCTCAATTCATCTGTTACTTACTGATCGCGATTCTGGCGGCGCGGCTCAAAGTGCGGCTGCCAGGAATCACCGGCACCATGTCGGTGAATTTTCTTTTTATTCTGCTGGGCATCCTGGAACTCGGGTTTGCCGAGACCATGGCATTGGGCACCGCAGCCATCCTGGTGCAGTGCTTCTACCGGGACCGGCCCAGCCCGGTTCAGGTCACATTCAATCTTTCGGCCAGCGCGTTCGCGGCAGCCATCGCGTATCAGGTCTATCACCTGGCAATCCACGGAAGCGAGATGAAGAGCCATCCGCTGTTGCTGGGGATGGCGGCCATCACCTACTTCGCGGCGAATACGGGTTCGATCGCGGCGGTGATCGCTCTTACCGAACACAAACCCATCAACAAGATCTGGGTGGAATGCTATTTCTGGTCATTCCCCTACTACCTGGTTGGTGCAGCCTTTGCCGGAATGATCGGTTGGTTCAACCGCCAATTTGGATGGGAAACGTCTCTTCTGATTGTTCCCATCATTTACCTGATTTACAGGTCTTATCGGCTGTACCTGGGAAAACTTGAGGACGAAAAGCGCCATGTGGAAGAAATGGCGACTTTGCACCTGCGAACCATCGAAGCTCTGGCTCTGGCTATTGAAGCCAAAGACCACACCACCCACGATCACCTGCAACGGGTGCGGGTGTACGCCATTGAAGTAGCCAAGGAACTGGGGGTGAGTCCGCCTGAGATGGAAGCGCTGCATGCGGCGGCGCTATTGCACGACATTGGCAAACTCGCGGTTCCGGAACACATCATTTCCAAACCAGGCCGGCTGACACCGGAAGAATTTGAAAAGATGAAGATCCACCCGGTGGTTGGGGCGGAGATTCTGGAACGTGTCCGCTTCCCATATCCGGTGGTGCCGATTGTGCGGGCCCACCATGAGAAGTGGGACGGATCCGGGTATCCGTTCGGATTGAAGGCTGAAGAAATTCCGATTGGCGCACGCATTCTTTCGTCGGTGGATTTTCTGGACGCCATGGCGTCCGACCGGCAATACCGGCGCGCGTTGCCGCTGGAAGAAGTAATGAAGCGCCTGTCGGCGGAATCGGGAAAATCGTTCGATCCGAAAGTGGTCAGCGTTCTGGAGAGACGGTACCGCCAGCTGGAGAAGCTGGTGGAGTCGCACTCCCGCAGGAACGAAGCGGGTGCGCCGCTTTCCACCGAATTGAAAGTGGAAGCAGGGGCGGCGCCGGCGGCGGGCTTTGAAGACATTACGGTAAAGGACGCACCGGGGCAGGAAGCAACGTTCCTGTCGTCGATCGCGGCGGCGCGGCAGGAAGCGCAGACTCTGTTCGAGCTGAGCCAGGACCTGGGCGCTTCGTTGAGCCTGGGCGAGACATTGTCAGTATTCTCGGTGAAACTGCGGCGGCTGGTGCCTTACGACGCCATTGCGATTTACGTGAAACGCGGCACTGAGCTGGTTCCGGAACTGGTGAGTGGGGACAACCATCGCCTGTTCTCATCGTTGCGCATTCCGCTGGGCAGCGGGCTTTCTGGGTGGGTGGCGCAGAACCGGAAACCGATTATCAATGGCAATCCGTCGGTGGAGCCGGGATATCTGAATGATCCCACGAAATTCAGTACGCTACGCTCGGCTTTGGCGATTCCGTTGGAAGGTTTGGCCGGCGTTGTCGGCGTGCTCGCTCTTTATCACGCGGAAACTGATGCTTTCACTTCGGACCACTTGCGCATCTTGCTGGCTATCAGTTCGAAGATGGCGTTGGCGATTGAGAATGCGTTGAAGTTCGAGCAGGCCGAAAGTTCGGCCGTAACCGATTATCTGACAGGACTGCCCAATGCCCGCTCGCTGTTTCTGCAACTGGACCGTGAACTGGCCCGCTGTAAGCGCGATACGACTTCACTGGTCGTGATGGTCAGCGACATGGACGGGTTCAAGCAGATCAACGACCGCTTTGGACATCTGGAAGGCAATCGTGTGCTGCGTCTGTTCGCGCAGGCGTTGAAAGACAGCTGTCGCGAGTATGACTACGTAGCTCGCATGGGCGGCGACGAATTTGTAGTAGTGGCGCCAGGTCTGACCGTGGAAGCTGCCACAAAGAAAGCAGACAGCCTGCGCGAACTGGCGCGATTGGCTGGGCGCGAAGTGTGCAGCGAGGACATTCTTTCGCTGAGCATCGGGCAGGCCCTCTATCCGGAGGATGGAAAAGACGCCGAAGCGCTGCTGGCCGAAGCTGACCGCCGCATGTACATCGAGAAGCAGAGACAGCCGTCGCGCAAGAATCGCCGGTTGTATCCCCGCATGAAGTGCCGGGTGACGATTGAGTTGCGGCCACAGGAAGGCGAAATACCGATCCTGGGGAACCTGATCGATCTGAGCCTGGGTGGCTGTTACGTGGAAACCAGCACGCTGATGCCGGCTGGTTCTAAGTTAAAAGTAATTTTCTCCATTGATGATGGCAGGCTGCAGGCATCAGGGAGCGTCGTGCGTATCGATCCCGGAACCGGGATCGCAATCAAGTTCAAAGACATGAACCGCGAAGACCGCGACAAGATGCACAAGGTGCTCGAGTTTGTGCACAATACCACGATGTTTTACGACAACCGGTATTTGTCGAAGCTAATGAAGACGTAGGGCGCGAAGTCGGTCCTTCTAATTCCGTGTGACGTTCGGCGTAATTTCTGATTTCAACGGTCGACATTTCCTGGTCTGCATCGGATCGAGCAATAGTCTCGGATCAAGTGCTCTCTAGTGCAGCTTCTCATACTCCGCCTTGGCTTCCCTCAGAATGGGGACGTCGGGGTCGGCGTCTTTCCAGAGAGTAAGAAACTCCTGATACGCGATACGAGCTTTCGCGGATTCCCCTTGCACCGAATATGCGCGTGCCAGGCCAAGCCGCGCCAGCGCACCCAGCGGGAAAGTTTTTACCGCCGCCCGGTGGTCGATAAATTTCTGATATTCCACGCCGGCCTCTTTACCCCGACGTAGTCGCAGATAAGCTGCACCTCGTACATAGGCAGGAAGCAGAGCCATAGTCCAAGAGCCACTGACGGCCGCCAGGTCATAAGGGACGGCTCCCCGGAGGGCTTCAATGGCTTCGGCGGGTTGGCTTTGAGCAAGTTTAATGGCGGCGCGAATGGTGGGCAGCCAATATCCATTGATGAGGGTATCGACCGGATAGAGTCGAGCCAAGTCATCGCTCATCTTCTGGGCTCGGCTCGCGTCTCCGGACCGCGCCAGTATTGATGTCGCTACCGTCAGCACCTCCCGGGTTGGAGCCAAGGCCAGCGCTACAGCGGCCCCCTGCCTGGCCGCATGCCAATTGCCGAGCTCGCCTTCACGTAAAGCCGCATAAACATTCCACAACGCCGCAGTTTCCTTCTTCTCTGCATGCTGGGCTGATTCGATTGCACGGCGGGAAAATTCCCGGGCCTCGCCAAGGCGTCCGTGGAAAGCTTCGGTGTCAGCTTGCCGGGCCAGAATGATGTCTTCGACCCCCGCCCTGCCGTTAGCCCAGATCACCTGCCTGCGCATTTCTGCCTCATCCCCTCGGGACGACGCAAGCTCATACAGAGCAACATGCACGTCCGGATAATCGAGCTGGCCAGCCCGCATTTTCTGATATGTAGCGTTGGCGTCATCGAAACGACTGAGGTTTGTGTAGACACCAATAAGGTTCGTATAGGCGATGTAGCTGTGCGGGTCTCGGCGGAGGGCCTCGAGGCTGTCGCTGATGGCTTCTTCATACATTGCCAATGCGCCGCGAGTGCTAGCCAATTGGACAAACGGGGTTCCAATACGCGGATAGGTTCTTCCCCAGAGCTCGTAGACCTGGCTGGCTTTTTCCAGATCTCCGGTGGCGATTCCGTAATAATGAGACTCGATGTAGTACCTCTCCGGCTCGCTCACCTTCTCGCGTAAGGCATAGGCTTTCGTCGCACTGGCTGTTGACAAGCCGCTTTCCTGGAGATTTATGTACACGGTCGCCAGCTTGGCATGAGCCATCGCGAAATTGGGGTCGAGTTCTACGGCGCGGTTAAGGAAAGGAAGGGATGCTCGATCGCCCTTCTCAGACCGGACGATGTTCGCATTGGAGAAAGCCTTGAGGGCATCCAGCGAAGGGGTCGTAACCTGATCGAGCGGAACGCTGAATCTCTGGATCGAACTCGGCGATTCACCCAATGATTGGCGCAGTCTTTCAATCTCACCGCCCAGCGCATGCAGTCCTTGTTCCCTGCTTTGGACTTCGATTGCCTCCCGGCCAAGGGAATCTCCGGTTGCGCAGTTGACCGCGTTGAGTCCGACGGCGAAGTGGGTGCCCATTCTCGCAATAGAGCCAGTAAGAATCAGTTCGCTACCCAGTCGCTGGCAAAGCTCTCGCGCCGTTTCGGTGTTCAGCTGTTCGTGCGGGGAACGGCCCATCAAAGGCAGGGTGTCACGGATCTTCTGGTCGGAGACAATATTCCAGGCCGGTGATTGTTGCAGTCCTGCCGCGAGCGCGTTCCTCAGCGTGTCATCAAACACCGGGTCTCCGGTTCGATTGTCAAAGTCAGCCAACACTACGGCACCGAACTCGGACAGGCGAAGGGGTTTGCGCGAATAAAAGAAGGCCGCAGATGCGCCTGCGAGCACCAGCGCGGCAATCGCCACGCCCCAAACTATTTTGGTTTTCTTTTTGGGTTGAGGTCGCGCCGCCTCGACTGGTGTAATCCGTTCGACCTTTTCCAGCAACCGGTATCCCCGCTTGGGGATGGTCTCGATCATGCGCGGTGATTTTGCATCATCTTCCAGCGCCCGCCGTAGTCCAGACACGCAGCGAATGAGTGCATCGTCGCCGACAAACGTATCCGGCCAAACTTCCGCAATCAGCTTTTCCTTGGAGGCTACCTCCCCCCCGCTTTGAGCTAGGCAGACCAGTACCTCCATTGTCTTCGGTTCTAAACGGAGGTTGCTGCCATTTCGCGAGATGGTGTTCAGGCTGGGCTGAACCAGCCAATGGCCCAGGCGAAAATCCTGATGCATGTTTAACCCCAAGCTTGAGCGGGATTATAGCCCTCATATACCTGCTATCGGTGATTCCTCGGCGAAATGTCTTCCTAACATCGGCGCCCGACCGGGACTTCTGGAGGCCCTTCCAGCTACTCCCACCTAAGAGCGTGCCACGCCGGATGTTTGACCCTAGCGGCCTTCCGAAATCGCGGCACTCCTCTTTTTGGAGGTGTCGCTGTGGGTCAAATGAGGATGGTGGTGGGGGTGACAGCATGGGCTTTGTTATCGACGATCGGTTGGACCGCAAAAAAGCCGGGTGACGTAGCTTTCAAACCCTATCGCGGCTATGTGATCGTGGTTCGCGGAGAGATCGATGGAGTCAGGAATCTGAATTTTATTGTGGATACCGGGGCGGTGCCGAGTGTGGTTGATAAAAAACTGGCGAGCAAGTTGCACCTGGTCAGCGAGGCTGGGCAACTGTCCATGTTTACGGAACGAATGGAATCCCGACGAGCAGTCGCTCGGAACATACGGCTGGGTCCGGTGCAAGCCACCGAGTTGCCTGTCGTGATTCAGGATTTATCATTCGCCGAGAATGCCCTGGGTACCAGAATCGACGGGATGATTGGGCTCGACTTGCTGCGCGAAGGTCCTTTTACGATCGACTACGATTCAAAGAAGATCAACTTCGGTCCAATCGACCCGAAGTTCGTCACGATTTCTTATCGTCCCGACCTACCCTATGCGATGGTGGATCTGGACATTCAAGGCAGCAGGATTGGACTACTCGTGGACACCGGCGCAAACGACCTCGTTCTATTCGCGACTGCCTTGCAGAATTGTCTCTCATCGATCAAAAAGACTCATGATGCAACTTGGTCAAACCTCAATGGGGGATATCCACGTCACAGAGGCGCGGTTGACGGATGCGGGCTTTGGTACGCTGAGGTGGGAAGATCGCGTGGTCTACATTCTGCAAGATTACAAAGCTCCGACTGGGCTTGGCGGCATCCTGGGAATGAAGTCACTAAGGGCGAAGAGGGTGGCTTTCGATCCCCGTCGCAGGGTTATAGGTTGGGAGGCGACCGATCAAGTGGCGCAGACGGTAAGAGGTGGCACGCAATGAAGTCCGCCAGAATCCACAGGGAGAACCGGGCCCGTAACGTTAGTCGAACGAGGTAGGCCACTCCGGGTGGCGATGGTGATCAAAAAGATGGGCGATCTGTCCCTGTGTGACGCGCGTTAGCGATAGTGGCGGGATGCGGTCCTCCAGGAAAAAGTCGATCAGGATACACGCCTAAATTCTCCGTGTCCTCGGAGTCCTCTGTGGTTGGGTTGTTGCCGGGGAGTGCGTCACAGATACAGGTGCTGGGGCCAGTCTGCGACAGGCAGTTTCCTCCGAATCGAAATACGCTTCAATTCGATCCAGGCCGGCCATAAGAACGAGAACCCAAGCCAAAGCCATTTTTGCGAGTCTTGTCCGGATGCCATGCCGAACATGCCAAGCAACACAATCCATTTCACAACGCGAAAAACGCGGCCGCGAAAGGGAGTGTAGATTGGCAGGAATGGCGCTGCGAACAATATGCCTATTCCTATCCCACCCCCGAGCAATGGCCAGGCGAGGGTCGAGCCGGTAAAGAACAGCGTGGCGGCCGTTAACAGCACGGCTAGTGGCATGGCCAGAAGCATCCGCTTCAACCATGGACGGGAGCAAACGGCCCGCGCTTCCCAATTGCCCTCGCGAAGCATTTTGGCCTCGGCCGAGGTCAACAGGACTTCGCGATACTGGCGGTTCGCCTTCTTCGCGTTGCCCAGGTCGCGCACTGCCAGACGATCCGCTTCATCGGCAGTTGCGCCGTTCTGGATGGCAGCATCGCGCGCGGAATCGTAGTGCTCCTGAATCTCGCTTCGAACCTGGGCAACAGAATCCTTCGAGAGGTGCCGGGTGGCCTGTTTCAACCAGATGTCCAATGCAGTCATGGATTATGCCTCCCTCAGAATTGTCGTCACTGCGCGTGAGAGTCTGCGCCACTCAGCGCGATCTTTCGTCAACACACCGTGTCCGGATTTCGTGATGCGGTAGTAGCGGCGCGTGCGTCCGCTTTCCACGCCTTCGTAGGACTCAACCAGCCCTTCGTTCTCCAGCTTGTGCAGCGCGGGATAGAGAGTGCCTTCCTTGAAATCCAGTACGCCGCGCGAGCGTTCCTTGATCCGCTGGGCAATACGATAGCCGTGGCTGGGTTCGCGACGCAAGGCTTCCAGGATCAGAGTCGGGAGTGTCCCCTTGAAGTTCATTGATACCTCGTTATCCGATGCATAGGATACAAAAATCGACCCCGGCGAGTCAACCGGAAAATCGTCAATCTCCGATCCATTAATTCCATACGATGATACCCAAGCTTAGTGTGAACCACAGAGGACACTGAGGGCTTTTAATTCCGTGATTTTCTCTGTGTCGTCTGTGTCCTCCCTGGTTCACCCCTCTGGGTGTGAGCCCCGAGGTCGAGTCGCGGCATACCCCGGGGAACGAACGTGCTCGACACGGTGTCTGTTCCTTAGGTAAGGGCCAGCCGTAGGGTTCGTTCTCCGCGTGCTCGAAGCCTATCTCAACTCGAGGCTGGCAGACGGGGAAGGCTGGGTCACTGTCTACCGATGTCTATCGTCCCCCGCGGGATGGTTTGATCAAGCCGATGTCATTCTGCTGGCGGTCATGCTGGTCAACACGATTGTCATTGTTTGCCATCAGTACTACAGCTTCGGCATAGCGCGCAGACAATCTCGAGCTTTCGTCCGGGAAGCCCAAGCCCCATTGCGTGCCGGCCGCTTCGATGAAGTGATTAGCGTTGCTGCTCGATATCGCTGGAGCCACGTGGCGACAGTCGTCGGCGCCGGACTAACTGCCTTTGTCGCAGCGCCACCAGAGTTCACTGATACAGAAGCGATCACTGCCTCGGAAAGAGCGCTCCTCCGTAGTTACAAGATGACCTCTCGCCAGTTGAGACTCGGACTTGGGACTCTAGCCACGGTTTCATCGTCGGCGCCTTTCATCGGTCTGCTTGGCACGGTGTTCGGCATCCTGCACGCGTCCAGAGGCGTCGACATGGAAAAGTCTGCATTCATGAGAATGATGACGTCGAGCCTGGCCGAAGCACTGGCCAGCACCGCCATGGGGTTGCTCGTCGGGACTGCCGCGGTCTGGTGCCGGAACTACTTGTGTGACCGTGTCGCGGTATTCGAAAGCGAGATATCGAACGCCTCACTCGAGACGATCACGTACCTGAGTATGCACCGAGAAGGGCGCAGCGAACCGGAGCATCTGAGGGACGGCAAAGATTTCCTTCTTGGCGGGCCGAATCATTCTGCTGCACACTTGTGGGAGGTTGCATACGATCGTCAGCGGGGTTTGTTGCTGGCGATGTGGCTCTGCGCGCTCATTTTTGCATTCACCCTTGTCCGCGGAGTGTATTCGCACTGGTCCTATGTCCCGCAAAATCCCTACGCCGGGAATTACACCGGGTGGGTGCCAGCAGGGGGGCAGGAAACAGTCTCGCCAGACCACCGTTATCGTACGTTAGTTCCCACTTTTTTCGCCAGAATGTGTACGGGCCGGGTAGTGGAGACTCGCATTGGCTGTGCGCCTCGAGTCCCGAGGTAACACTGAGAATTGTTCCGAACGACCGTTCGCGGGTGTGGAGTCCCCATCTCTGCGGCAACCAGACTGTCTACTCACTTGAGCCGGACGAAGTATTGCTGAGTTGGAACTGCGGCGTTCCAGTGGTCGCGTGGCGTACGAATCATGAATTGTTGATTCAGTGCAGCGGTTGCTCCAGGGACAACCTGCAACTGGTAAGACCTGCTTTCTTTCGTGACAAAGTCACGGTGCTTGGCTCGGACGGCAAACGCATCAACCTCCAAGTCGTACATCCCATGCCTGAATGCGCTTATTAGGAATACGAGTGTTTGTGTTGCCGGAGAGCAGCGGTACCGTCCCCTGGCCGAAATCGATCAGACTACTGGGGCAAGCCCAATTGCTTCAGCAGGTCGATGTAGCGGGGATCGCTGTGCCACTTATTCAGGGATTGGACAATTTTCACCGGCTCCAGCCCTCCGGCTTTTTCCGCACCTGCCTTGCTCAACCAGGCAAAAGCTTGTTCCTTGTCTCCGATGGAGGCGTAGAGGTAGGCAATTTCACTCGGGTCCTGGTAGCGGCGTTTTCCCAGGTCTTTTCTCATCTCGATCTCGCGAGTTACAGCGGCCTTGATACCGGACTTGGCATAAACTTTTGACGAGTCGGATGCAATGGCCACTTCCTCGGGATCGTTGTTGAGGGCTGCATATTTCTTCCACTCTTCCATGGCCAGGTCGTACTTGCCGGTGTCGCGGTAAATGTTTCGCAACTCGACGTGGGCATAGTTGAAGTTCGGATCCATTTCCAGCGCCTTGTTCAACTGCTCAATGGCGGTGTCCGACTGGCCCGAATTGTGCAAGACCTGTCCCAGATTGCATTGGTATTGCAGATTGAGGGGATCGAGTTCGACGGCGCGGCGCAGATGGACGATGGCTTCCGGATGACGTGCTTCCCAGGAGAGAAAAAGTCCATACCAGTGGTGGGCGTTGGACAGATTCGGATTTAATTCGAGGGCGCGCTGAAATTCGGGATCGGCTGCGGAGAAATCAAACAGACTCCAGAGAGCGCCGGCCAGCGCGGCGTGAGCGTCGGCGGAAGAGGGATCAATCTGCAGAGCCTTTTGCGCCGCCGCTTTCGCTTTGGGAGCGGCTTCGCTCTCGGGGATCGGGGAGTAGTCAGGTGCGGCGACGTAATAGTTGGCCAGTCCAACGTACGCCATGGCATAGCCGGGGTCTTTCTGAATGGCCTGGTTGAAATAATCTTTGGCTTTTTCCAGAGTGTCTGGTGTACGGCGCTCCCAATAGTAAAGACCCTTGAGATAGAACTGGTAGGCCTCGGGATCGCTGGTGCCGCCCTTGGCCACCTGCGCTTTAGTCTCCCCGGAGAGACGCTCGCGCAGTTTGGTCGAAATGGCGCTGGTGATTTCCTGCTGCACCGCGAGCGCGTCGGAAAGTTTGCGATCGTACTGGTCGCCCCAGAGGTTGCGGCTGGTGCGGGCGTCGATCAACTCGGAACTGATGACGATCTGGTCTCCGTGCTGAGTGATACGTCCGGTGACCAGGGCCTCGACTTTCAATTCCTTGGCAACGGTTTGGGGATCGACATCGCGTCCCTTGTAACGGAACACCGAAGACCGAGCCATCACGACGAGATTTGGCAGTTGCGAGAGATTGTTGATCAGGCTTTCGGTAATGCCGTCACTCAAATAGTCGGAGTCGGGATTGTTGGTGGCGTTCACGAAAGGCATGACCGCGACTGACGAGATTTGATCCTGATTGCCGCGGCCTCGGAAGAAAAACGCAGCGCCCGCAAGTAGAGCGATGGCGGCCACGCCGCCGATGGCCCAGAGCAGCGTCTTGCCTTTCTTTGATTGCGATTGTTCGGCGGCAATTTCAACTCGCGCGGAGCTGGAGTCCCGGCGCAGGCGCTTGAGGTCGGCCAGCATCTCCGCGGCGCTCTGGTAACGCAGGGCGCGATCCTTTTCGAGGGCCTTGCTGATGATGCGCTGGAGTTCGGCAGGCAGGTCAGGATTGAACCGCGCTGTCGAGGTGGGAGCGCCGCGCAGAATGGAATCGAAGATTACCGCCGAGGTGTTTCCGGCGAAGGCCATGCGTCCTGTCGCCATTTCGTAAAGGACGGCGCCGAAGGAGAACAGGTCGGTGCGGGGATCGAGTTCTTCGCCCCGGGCCTGTTCGGGCGACATGTAGGCTACGGTGCCAACGGCCGTTCCCGGACTGGTCAGATTCTCTTCAATCGTCGCGCCTTCGGCGGCGGGAGACTGCGCGCCCGTCAACTTCGCCAGTCCGAAGTCGAGGATTTTGGCCTGACCACGTTTCGTAATAAGGATGTTGGCCGGCTTGATGTCTCGATGAACAATTTTTTCGGTGTGCGCGGCATCGAGCGCATCGGCGACTTCGATGGCCAGGGAGAGTAGGGTCTCGGTGTCCATGGGCTGGCCCGAGATGCGGTGCTTCAGAGTTACGCCATCCAGAAACTCCATGGCGATGAAGGCTTGACCGTCCTGCTCGCCGATGTCGTAGATGGTGCAAATGTTTGGGTGATTCAGAGCGGATGCGGCCTGGGCTTCGCGCTGGAAACGCGCCAGGGCCTGCGGATCGCGGGCAACTTCCTGAGGCAGGAACTTGAGGGCTACAAAACGATGAAGACGGGTGTCTTCGGCTTTGTAGACCACACCCATGCCACCACCGCCCAACTTCTCGAGAATGCGGTAGTGCGAAATCGTCGTCCCAATCACTGGCAGGGAATGTTACGTGGGGGGACCGGGCAAGTCAAAAAGTGGTTGTCACGAACTGCGTGGAGGGCGGATACAGGTGGCGGTAGAGCGACACTCGAGCGAGCTTTGTGCTTGTCTCAAACTTAGCGGAGGGTTGCTCCGCTGGACAACCGATGGCGACTATCCCCACGTGTTTTGTGAAATTATCTTTTGCCGGGGTGAAATTCTCCGCGAGGGGAGAATTGGCGGAAGGGCCATTCGCCACTCTTTGTCGTGCTGGGGGCTGTGTTGGCGGTTGGAGCGGCTGCTGCAACGGCGGCGAACGCTGCGTCTGATGCCCAATCTGCCGGAGCGGGATGAACTCCCCAGACATTGCCGGGTTCATCGAGGGCGATGCCGACCATCCACCACTTGCCTCCGGCGCCGAGGGGCACGCAGTTGGCGACACGTGCGGGCACGCTTTTGCGGCCGGGCAATTCGTCCAACGAAACCGGCATCCCTGGTTCCAGAGCGCGCGACAGGCGGACGCCACAGCCTTGCGTGTTCAGCACGAGAGTGTGTCCTGCCTCGGAGAAATTGACTGCCGGGTCGAGGCTCGTGATACGGAGCGGGAGCTGGGCGCGGATACGGGTGCTACGCCTGCCGGAGTCGATCGGTTCAGCCGCGGATTGTTCGTTGGAGGCCATAATGAGAACGTTCTAATGATTCTATGACTGCAGAGCGAATTTAGATCAGGCTTCGTGGATCGGAATCGTCACCAAAGTAACCCGCGCGGCTCCCGGTCCGATGCGCCGGGTGGTGCGACCTTCTTTCGCCCTTTCAGGGCTTGGTCGTTTCTGCACTCTACCCGGGCTTGCGCCCGGGGCTTTAGTCTTTTCCCCGCTCGCAGCTCTGGCCTCCCCCCATGATTCTTGCGGTTTTGCGCCGCGCGAAAGGGCGGAAAGGGAAGGGCACGACTTCAGTCGTGCCGAAAAATCGGAAGACAAATGGCTTCAGCCACTGAGGTTTTGCTCTTCCAGATCGAGTAACCCCTCAAAAGCAAACCTCAGCGGCTGAAGCCGACTCTCGTTTCTGATGCTGTTGGCACGAGTGAACTCGTGCCCTTCCCATCCAGCCCCTACATCTGAATCTGAATGAGCGGCACTGACGGCGGAGTTCCTCGCTGCATATTTGCGGATGGAATCCCGGTTCGTTCGAAGGATTTTTCGCAGTCGGCGGTCGAGGGTCCACGCATGCTTCCTTCCATGTAGGCGAGGCCAGGGCAGCGGGTGCACGTGCCGACGTGGCTGCAGATCGAGCAGACCGTCAGGTCCTTGGCGCGGATGGATCGCACTTCGTTCAGTTCGGACGAGTGATTCCAGATGTCCAGAAATTTCTGCCGCCGCACGTTGCCGCTGGGGAGGGGAAACTGAACGCAGGGGAAGACGTCTCCGTAAGGAGAGATGTAAGCCAGCGTGTGGCCGGCGCTACACGGATATCCTTCCATTACGTCTTCGTCGGGAGCCGCGGGCGGGGCGCAGAACTCTTCGACATTCCCCACCAGGGCCTGGTTGTGAAATACACCTTTCAGTTCGGAACCCGGTATGCGCAGATTCAGGATGGATCGGTCGCCGTCCATCTTAGGCGTGATGGTTGGGTCGAGCGAATACTGGACGCCCAATTCGCGAGCCAGGGCCTGTACGCCGCTGTGGTCGTGCATGTTGGCGGTCATCAAGACATTGGCGATGGTGACGCGTAGTCCTTGATCGGTGAGGAAGCGAATGGCTTCTATGCTGCGGCGAAGCGAGCCGGGAAGTTTTGTGATGGCGTCGTGAACTTCGGGGCGATGCGAGTAGATGCTGACCTGTATCTGATCGACGCCGAGTTCGAGCATGCGCCGCGCTTCAGACTCTCCGATCATGACGGCATTGGTCTTGATTCGCACGGCGAACATCAGGTTGCGCGCGTATTCCAGAAGCTCAAAGAAATCGCGCCGCATCAGAACTTCACCGCCGCTGAAAGTCAGGAAGAATGTGCCGGCATCGGCCAGTTCGTTGAGCACGCGCTTGATCTCGGACGTGGTCATTTCGCCATGATCGTCGTGGTCGAGGTAGCAATGCACGCAGCGCTCGTTGCAGCGGTAGGTGATATCGAAGTGCACGGACATGGGCACGCCCAGGTCGAGAGCCCGCTGGCTCATCTCCTGGATCAGACTCATGCCGCCTCCGTTGGGCTGACGGCTGGACCTTCGATGGACTGGTCTTCGACAGGTCGATCAGCGACAGGTTGATCTGAGACGAGAAGAATGCCGTGGCGAGAAAATTCCTCGACGAAATGCTCGGCATCGCGCAGCGCGGTCTCGAAATCGACTTCGAATTCTGCGCAGATGTGATGCGTCACGATGTCAGAGAGCGAGGTGTGACCGTCGGCTGCCTGCCAGATCACGGTTGCCGCTGTATTCAGAGTGAAGAAAGTGGAATCGATGGCGGACATAATCATCATCTCGCCGCCCAGCAGGCGCGAGGCGATAGCGGAACTTTTGGCGATGTATTTTGCGCTGTACTTTTCGGTCATGTCTTCACCGAATCAATTTCCAGACTCGCGAGTCCGGAGTAAAGGTCAGGCGCTGCACCGGAACCCGCTCCACGAAATCGCAAGCCGACTGAAAAACACTTTGTACCAGATTCGCGTCCTCGGCAAAAAATAGGATGTTCCTCATCAGCCGCCGGATGGCCTCTGACTTTTCTATTGGCTCAATCTTATTTTCCGGGCCTTGCTTGAGGAAGAACAACGATGCGATAGGAGCGGAACAATTTTCTCCCACGCGGGCAAGTTCGCCGGCGAAGGGCGTTCCGCAGGCGCGATAGCCAGCGTCGTCTCGCCGGATGTAGGAGACTTCGTCGGTCAGCAGAGTCACATCTGGAGGCGCCAGGCGGGAGATCGTGGTCTTTCCGGCTCCGGATACGCCTGAAAAAAGAAATGCACGCCCGTTTCGGATTGCCCCAGCCGAATGCAGCAGGAAGCCGCCTTCGTGCGCCAGGATCAGCGTGTGCACGATGCGCAAGACAGAGTCGATTGAGTAAGGATTGGCCGACTGGCGAATCCTGCCACGTCCAGCGGCGGGGTTCCAGTGGGCGCGAAAGTCGCCTCGCCGCAGTTGCCAGATTCCGTCCCGCATCTTCACCTGGACATCTTCGTCGGGAGCTTTTCTGGAAGGTGCCGTTAACTCAATATCAAATTCAAATCGCGGAGGCGCAGCGTGGTTTACGAATCCGGCGTAGCGGCGGGCCAGCATCTGCCGAAAAGAGTTGTCCTGCGTATGCAGGAGGATCGGCATGCCGCCAATTTCAACCGTGATGGGGTAGCTCGAACTCAATTCTCTGCGGCTCCTTTTGAGGCGGAAAACTCTTGAACCACGGAAGAACGCAGAGGAGCATGGCGATAACTCCAAAGCCTCAGTCCGACTCGTCGGAAGAGTTGGGAGTGGCAAAACATCGTGGCTACTAGTTTGCTGAGAAGTGAGAACGTTCGTGCAGGAGCAAATATCCTGCCTGCACGCTGAACTTCTGTGATTTTTCCCAGCAGTTCGCGCGTCCCGATCAGCGGATCATTCTCTGACATGCAATCGCCGCGAGTGACGAGCGACGCTTCGTCGAGACTATCGTTGCGTTTCACAAGGCGGTGGACGAAGAATCGCCCTCCCCGCATGCAAAGCACAATGTCACCGGGCTGAGCTATCTCAGGGCGAACGGACTGGACGGTGAGAAGATCGCCGGGCCACAACGTTGGGAGCATGCTGATTCCGGTGGCGCGCAGTTTCAATGTCCCCCCGGATTGCAGAGCTTCGGCCGCCAGACTGCATCTGCATTCGTCACGGGTTTCGAGATCCATGCAGTAAGAGGTTTTCCGTGCGACCGGCTGAAAGTTCGCACCAGCAAGGGATTCGGCCGATCTGAGAGTCTTTTGCTGCAGATTTCACGATAACCTAGGGTCCATTCCTTAGAAAGTCTTAATGTGAGATCGCTATTGCGTCGTTGGGTACCCGTTGAAAATGTGACTCGCGGATACGGATACCGGGGAACAGGGCGAGTAAACGAGCGCAACGGCAATATCCTTTATAGTTTCGGGAAGAAGTTCTCCGTTCGTTCCGGTCTGAGGATCGAAGAACTATCCGACGATCACGACCTTTGGCTCATGCCGCGCCATCCCGCCTCTCCGCACCAGGATCTTCGTACACCAGTATTTTCGGTGCCGAGATGGACCTGCTTCTGGCCTCCTGCGGGAACGATTCTGATGGGAACCGGACTTCGCGCATCCAGCAAATTCTTCAGCATGAAATAGATTGGGAGCGATTGGTTCAACTCGCGGACCATCACGGGTTGACGGTGCTTCTATTGCGCCGCCTGTCGGCAGAGGTGGATCCGCGGCAGGCTGACGGACTGGAAGCGTTGCGGCGGCAGGACAAGGCCAACGCGCACCGGGCACTGTGGTTGACTCTCGAACTGCTCAACATCCATCGGCATTTGCAGACCCGCGGGTTGGAAGTGTTGCCTTACAAGGGCCCTGTGCTGGCGGAGGCGCTCTACGGGAACGTCGCGCAGCGCCAGTTTTCTGACCTGGATTTGCTGGTGCGTTCGGACGAGCTGCCACGGATCAAAGCTAGTTTGGGAGAACTGGGATACAAGCCGGGTCTGCGGCTGGCGCAAGCGGCAGAGCGCGACTATGTGAAGTCAGGATACGAGTACACCTTCGACGGCGCGCGGGGACGCAATCTGCTGGAAATCAAGTGGCAGGTTTTGCCGCGATTTTATTCCATTGGCTTTGACGTCAATGAATTCTTCGAGCGGGCATCGACGGTGACGATTGAAGGACAAAAGGTGCGCACACTGTGCGATCAGGACCTGATGCTGGTGCTTTGTGTGCACGCGGCCAAGCATGCGTGGAAGCAGATTTCATGGCTGTGTGACATCGTTCAGCTGGTCCGGTCACATGCGCTGGATTGGGCGGCACTGCGGGCCGAGGCCGAGAGACTGGGGATCGGACGCATTGTGGCGGTAACTTTTCTGCTGGCGCACGCGCTGCTTGGGGCGGAGTTGCCAGAAGGGATTTGGTCCGACACAAAGGCGGAAGGCCTCGCCCAGCGAATCGTTAGCCTGATCGTGGCGGAAGAAGAATTCGATCCGGAATCGTTAGCTTATTTTCGGTTGATGATGGAATTGAGAGAACGCCGCCGCGACCGAATTTCTTTCTGGTGGCGGCTGATGGCAACGCCCGGCGCGGGAGAGTGGTCGGCGGTGCAATTGCCGGGACCGTTGTTTCCGCTCTATCGCGTGGTACGGGTTTGGCGGCTGGCCGCGAAATTGTTTGCGCCGCATTCGGCCTAGCGCGGGGCGCGCTTAATATAGGAATGGAGGCGCGATCTCGTATGTTTACTTCGCGGCCGATCGGATTTGTGAGTAGTCCGTACAAGGACACAAAAGAAATTCCAAAGGGGCTTGGCGCTCAGCACCAGGCGGATGGCATGCTAAAAATCTTGTCTGAGTTTGAGCCGGGCCTGACTGACATCGAAGGCTTCTCGCACCTCATCGTGATCTGGGAGTTCGATCGCTCTCATGGATTTGAATTGCTCGGCAAGCCGCCTTCCGATAATCGAGTGCATGGAGTGTTTGCCACTCGGTCTCCGCTGCGTCCGAACCCGATCGGCCTGACGACCGTTGAACTGCTTCGCCGCGAAGGTGTTGAACTGCACGTCAGGGGCGTAGATATGCTCGACGGGACGCCGATTCTGGATATCAAGCCCTATCTGTCCAGTGTCTCATCCGAAAAGCTGCGGCGGGGATGGCTGGCCGAGGCTGAAGCACGACAGAAGAAGTAACGATGGCGGAGATGAGGGCGATCTAGCCGTCGAGTTGATGCTGCGCGATTTCTTTCGCCCTTTCAGGGCTTTATCTTTCCTCGCAACTTACCCCGGGATTGCGCCGGGGCTTTATTCTTGCGCCGCTTCGCGGCTTCCAGGTGTTCTGGCGACAGGTGCCGGTGCATTCAATCAACATTTCAGCGGCTGGCCAGGCCTCCGGCGGTTTCTGCTCCATCAATTGTGTAGACGTGGCCGGTCATGTAGGCGGCGTCATCGGATGCCAGAAACGCGAACAGTGCAGCGATCTCTTCTGGCTTGGCGTGTCGGCGCAGCGGAATCTTGCTGTTTACTACGTCCAGCATCTCGTCGGTGTATTCGGCGCGTTGCATCGGCGTGAGCACGTATCCCGGCGCGACGGCACAGACGCGAACTTTCGGCGCGAGTTCGAGCGCCATGGATTTGGTCAGCTCGATGACTCCGGCCTTCGTGGCATTGTAGTCGGCGTAAAAGGGATATCCCATCACACCGTTGGTGGACGCAGTCTGTAGAATCACGCCGCTACCACGTTCCCACATGTGACGGGCTGCGGTTTGCGCCATGTAGAAGACTCCAGTGAGGTTGACTGCGATTACTTTGTCCCACTCGTCGGGCGTGATGTCGAGAAAGTTGTGACGGATGCTGATGCCGGCGTTGTTGATGAGCACATCTACGCCGCCCATCAGTTGTATTGCTTCCGCGAAAGCTGCTTCCACTTGCTTCAGATTGGAGACGTCGGCGTCGACCGTGCCGGATAACTTTGGCAGTTGTGACTGAATCTGTGCGCGGCCTTTGGCGTCGCGATCGAGCACGACGACGGCTGCGCCTTCTTCCAGAAAGCGGGTGGCAGTGGCGACCCCGATTCCGCTGGCGCCCCCGGTGATCAGGACACGCTTGCCTTTCAGTCCTCGCATTGGTTTCCTCGCTCCTCGACTAAGAGCTTAAACCACGAAGGACACGAAGGTGCACGAAGGAATTCCAAGATCTTTCTTCTTCGTGAAACTTCGTGGTTTAGGGCTTAAAGTTTGCCGCCGAACAGGAATACCAGTTCGATCACCAGGATGATGACCACCATCAGCTCGAGCACGAAGGCTCGGCTCTGGTTGAACTGGTCGACCATGAAGCGGTAGAGGTCTTCGGCGGTCTGCAGTTTCTGGGTGACCAGGTCTTTGTAGTCAGGCACGCCGACCTTGGCGGCCGCGAGCTTGTATAAACGCGCGGAAAACATGTCGCTGAGGAATTTGATAGCGTTGTCGGCACGCTCAGTCAGTTCGTTCACGTCGAGCAGGACGGTATGCAGCTTCGTCGCGGCTCGGGCCAGGCGCCAGCGGGCCAGCATTCCTGTGCCTTTGTCGAGACCAGCATACACAACGCCCAGCTCTCGGGTGAGCAGTTCGTCGTAATGACGGAATTCGAGCAACTGCGAGTTGGCATACTCCAGCAACTGGATGGCAGTCTCGGCACCGGCTTCAGTGTCATAAATGAAAGCTGCGTTCCAGCCAATGACCGCCAGGTCGTGCGGATAGTACGAAATACGGGACTGCAGAATCTCGTTGCGCTCGCCGTCGGAAAGTTGGGCGGTTTCTCCGCGGACGATTTGCGCGATGCGTCCGCCCTGCAAAGTGCATAGCTCGGAGGCGTTGGGAGAGCCAGCAATCTCCCGGACGTGGAAAATGAAGTAGTCCTCACTCAGCCATTCCGAGTAGGGCTTCACCATGGCCGGGGCCACGCGCTCCAGCTTCTGGCGGACGATGCGGGATGCGTGCTTTTCAAAGTCGACATCCCAGACCCAGCGGCTGCCCATGCGGACCAGAGTGTCCCAGTCGCCGGAAAACGGCAGCTCGAACACAACACTCAGGACACCATAGTCGTAGTACTTGATCTGGCCCTGCAGGCGCTCGCCGCTGTCGAGCACCAGGTGCTCAATAGGCTCGACCACGGGAGGCCGCTGATAGCGGACGTATCCCGGGGCGGGGTGCTTGAGGGCGGGCTGCTCCATGGCGCGGGCGCCGAAGATCTGGCGCAGCTGGTCCAAACGGATTTCCTCGCAAACGTCAAACTGGATGAGGACGAGAACAGACCCGTGCAGAGCCGGCTCGACGATGACGTCAGCCTTGCGATGGGTCTCGGGCAAATTAAGAATGATTTCTGAATCTAGAGCCATAAAGCCTGCTTAAGCCGGGGATCGGAAGGCAGGAATACCCTGGCTGTCGGTACCTCTATTGTCCCAGAATCCGGCGGGGTTGGGGAGAGGCCGGGTGGTAAACAGGTAAGTTGTTGATAATGCAGTGTTTAATGTAGGAGCGAGGACGCCCGCGCTTACATCTTCTTCAGCCACCAGAAGAGGGCTGCTCCGGCGGCGACTGCCGCGACCGCCAGGCCCGCACGCTTCATCGATCGATCCAGTTCCGCCTGCCTTCGGTTCACATCGGGGGTTTCGGGATAGGTGCCGTCGGGCGCAAGAGGGCCCTTCAGTGCCGTAGCGATCACCTCCGCCAGATGCATGGCGTGGCGGTCGGTGCATTGCGAGATCTGTTCGCGGCAACTGAAGCCGTCGGCGATGATCAGGCTATCGGCTGAAGCTTGGCGGACTGCAGGCAGGAGTTCCAGTTCGCCAATCGCGATGGAGACGCCGTACTTCTCATCGTCGAAGCCGAAGGGGCCTGCCATTCCGCAACAACCGGGGGCCGGAGCGATCCAGTCGATGCCCATTCGTTTCAGCACTTGTTCTTCGTCGGTCATCTTCATCAGCGATTTGTGATGACAATGGCCGTGAATCAGGGCTTTGGCTTGTAGTTTGGGGAGCTCGAAGTCCGCCACTCTTTTTTCCAGGAATTCACTCAGCAGATAAGTCTGGCGGGCGAGTTTGTGCGCCCGTTCGTCCTGAGGAAAGAAATTGAGCAGTTCATCACGGAAGACCGCGGCACAGCTCGGCTCCAGGACGACGATGGGAATTCCGATATCGATTTCGTTGGTGAGGGTGTCCAAAACCTTAATCAGGAGGCTTTTGGCACGATCCAGCATGCCGAAGTCGTAGAGCGGGCGTCCGCAGCAAAGGATCGATTTAGGGATGATCACGCGGAAGCCGGCGGCTTCCAGAACCTCGACCGCGGCTTTGGCAGTATCAGGGAGGAAGTAGTTGTTAAAGGTGTCGGGCCACAGCATAACCAGCGTGCCGTCGGGATTCGCCGGTTCTCGACGCTCGAACCAGTTGCGGAAAGTTTGCGGAGCGAAAGCGGGAACGCTGCGTTGCTGCGGCATCCCGGAAGCCAGTTTGGCCAGATCGCGCAGGAATGGCAGCTGCGTGGCGAGGTTCACCAGGCCCGGAACTTTCGAGGCCAGGCGAGCCCAGAAATCGATGTGTGCAAAGGCGTAGTCACTGCGGGGGCGAAGGCGTCCTTCGTGGTAGTGCGAAAGAAACTCAGCTTTGTAGGTGGCCAGGTCAACGCCTACCGGGCAGTCACTCTTGCAGCCTTTGCAGGAGAGGCAG
>Ga0163162_10000820_pt1 | contig 28876 bp, 27 predicted proteins | sample S55metaG_FD_115310 | JGI IMG/M metagenome (GOLD analysis project Ga0163162, IMG submission 115310) | Switchgrass rhizosphere microbial communities from Kellogg Biological Station, Michigan, USA - S5-5 metaG | ecosystem: Host-associated > Plants > Roots > Rhizosphere > Soil | place: USA... | reverse complement strand
TTAACGGCGACGGCGGTGTCGTTCACTACTTTCAGGAACGGAACAACGCCTTGCGACTTGCCGTTGGTGCCTTTGATGTACGAACCCAGTGCACGCACCGGCGTCCAGTCGTTGCCCAGACCGCCAGCGAATTTCGACAACATGGCGTTGTCGTGGATCGCGTGGTAGATGCCCGACAGGTCATCCGGCACGGTGGTCAGGTAGCAGCTCGACAGCTGTGGACGCAGGGTGCCGGCGTTGAACAGGGTCGGGGTCGACGACATGTAGTCGAAGGACGACAGCAGGTTGTAGAACTCGATCGCACGGTCTTCTTTGTGCTTCTCTTCGATCGCCAGGCCCATGGCCACGCGCATGAAGAAGATCTGCGGCAGTTCGAAACGAATACCATCCTTGTGGATGAAGTAACGGTCGTACAGGGTTTGCAGGCCCAGGTAGGTGAATTGCTGATCGCGCTCGTGGTTGATCGCCTTGCCCAGTTTTTCCAGGTCGAAGGAGGCCAGCACAGGGTTCAGCAGTTCGAACTCGATACCTTTGGCGATGTAGGCCGGCAGCGCCTTGGCGTACAGGTCGACCATTTCGTGGTGAGTAGCGCTTTCGGCCACACCGAGGAAACCCAGGCCTTCGGCACGCAGGGTGTCCATCAGCAGGCGCGCGGTGACGAACGAGTAGTTCGGCTCACGCTCAACCAGGGTACGGGCGGTCATCACCAGCGCGGTGTTGACGTCGGTCAGAGCCACGCCGTCGTAGAGGTTTTTCAGGGTTTCGCGCTGGATCAGGTCGCCGTCGACTTCTTCCAGACCTTCGCAGGCTTCGGTGACGATGGTGTTCAGACGACCCATGTCCAGCGGCGCCAGGCTGCCGTCGGCACGGGTGATGCGGATCGACGGGTGCGCGTTGACCGCTTCTTCGGCCGGCGCGTGGGCAGCGCGCTCTTTCGAACGACCGTCACGGTAGATCACGTAGTCGCGAGCGACTTTCTGCTCGCCGGCACGCATCAGGGCCAGTTCGACCTGGTCCTGGATTTCTTCGATGTGGATGGTGCCGCCCGATGGCATGCGACGCTTGAAGGTTGCAGTGACCTGTTCGGTCAGGCGCGCAACAGTGTCGTGGATTCGCGACGAAGCGGCAGCGGTGCCGCCTTCAACTGCGAGGAACGCTTTGGTGATAGCGACGGTGATCTTGTCATCGGTGTAAGGAACGACAGTGCCATTGCGCTTGATCACGCGCAGTTGACCAGGCGCGGTGGCTGCCAGATCCGAATTCGAATCGGCGGCCTGCGGCAAGGTGCCCTGCGGGTTCTCGCGAGTTGTGTCGGTTTGCATGGGGGGTGGTCTCCACATTCTCTATGTTTGTTTGGCACCGTCATGGTGCTCACCGTTCTGTACCGAAGCACTGCAACCGACAAGCGTCGGCGTAACAACTTCGGAACAGTAGGAAAAAGGCTTGTAACGCCGCATCCTTGCCGAAGTCTTTGGCGCCGAGCCAGGGCTCGAGCCAAACTCCTTTCAGGGTGACAGTAATGACTGCAACACCCGTACCGTTCCGGTCGTTTCCGGCCTAAAAAACGGTGCCATCCGCAAGTGCGGTTTGGGCTTTGAAAAACTTGCTTGGTTCAACCGGAAACTGGCAATAAAGCACTTGAGTTTCAGGCCCTAAATGTGGTTGGGCGTTTGAGCGGAAAACCCCATATGTAGGGTCTCTCCTCGCGCCGTGCTACAAGATAATGCGTTTCAAGGGTGCTTGCAACGTACTAGCTGTGGATAAACCTGTGCGTAAATTGTGTAAGAAATCCGGAATTCGCGTGTAGGCCGCGAACCTGCTGAGCTAGACCGTCTGTCACTGTTTTTTCACCGGGAAAAACGCTTCAGCGGATTTTTAAGGGCGCGAACCCTATCACAAAAAACCGCCTTGTCCGAACGCATTTACCGACTTGTGTTCTGGCTGTACGCCGTTTATACAATCGGCTCATGCGCAGGCATTGTTATCCTCCAGAAACATGACAAAAGGACGGGAGGATCCAAAACCGTGGGAGCGAGCCTGCTCACGAATGCGTCGCTAGGTTCAGCATCGATGTTGAGTGATCCGACGCTTTCGCGAGCAGGCTCGCTCCCACAGGGAATTGTGTTGAGGCAGACGTTCCTCTTTTATTAATAACAATAGAAAGCAGAGGTCACCGGTGGAGCAACAAGCCTTTCAGGTATTGATTGTCGAGGATGACCAGCGATTGGCCGAACTGACGCGCGACTACCTGCAAGCCAATGGACTGCGCGTGGACATCGAAGGCAACGGTGCGCTGGCGGCGGCGCGGATCATCAAGGAGCAGCCGGATCTGGTGATCCTCGACCTGATGCTGCCCGGCGCAGATGGCCTGAGCATTTGCCGCAAGGTGCGCAATCAGTACGACGGACCGATTCTGATGCTCACCGCACGCACTGACGATGCCGATCAGATCCAGGGCCTCGACCTCGGTGCCGACGATTACGTGTGCAAACCGGTGCGGCCACGGCTGTTGCTGGCGCGAATCCAGGCGTTGCTGCGCCGCAGCGACACACCCGAACCGGTCGCCGAGAAATCCCGTCGTCTGCAGTTTGGTCCGTTGGTGGTCGACGACGCCTTGCGCGAGGCGTGGCTGAGTGACAATGGCATCGAACTGACCAGCGCCGAGTTCGATCTGCTCTGGCTGCTGGTGTCCAACGCCGGGCGCATTCTGTCCCGCGAAGAAATCTTCACCGCCCTGCGCGGCATCGGCTATGACGGCCAGGACCGCTCGATCGACGTGCGCATTTCGCGCATTCGCCCGAAAATCGGTGACGACCCCGACCATCCGCGCCTGATCAAGACCATCCGCAGCAAAGGTTATCTGTTCGTTCCTGAAGCCTGCGTAGACCTGCCGCTGTGAACTCGATCTTCCTGCGCATCTACGGCGGCATGTGCGCAGCGATCATTCTGGTGGCGGTGCTCGGCGTGCTGGCGCTGAACCTGCTCAACCAGGTGCGCAGCGAGCAATACCGCGAGCGACTGGCCCACGGCACGTTCTCGCTGATGGCCGGCAACCTGCAACCGATGAACGAAACCGAGCGTCATCGCGCGTTGCTGGTCTGGGAGCGGTTGCTGGGGATTCCGCTGGCGCTGAAGAAGTTTGCCGAGACCGATCTCGATCTGTCCCAGCGCACCCGCGTGCAGCGTGGTCAGGCGCTGGTCGAGCAGACCGGACCGCACGCGGCGAAAGTCTATCGAATGGTCAGCGACAAAGAGCAGCTTGTGCTGGTGGGGGAAGTGCAGCAGATCAGCGAGCAACTGGCCCGCGCGACCATTTACCTGCTGGCCGATGAATTGGTGCGCGTACCGGTCGGCGAGCAGCCCAAGCGCCTCGCGCAGATAAAGGAAGAAAAGGCTTTCGGTTTCGATCTGCGCTTGGTCACGGTGAATGATGCCGACATGGACGAAGACCAGAGCCGCCGCGTGGCCGAAGGCGACACCGTCATGGCGCTGGGCAAGGGCGGCGATTCGATTCGCGTCTTTGCCGGCATGGTCGGCACGCCGTGGGTGCTGGAGATCGGCCCGCTGTATCAGATGAACCCGTACCCGCCGGAATGGCTGGTGCTGATTGCTGCACTCGGCCTGACCCTGATCGGCCTTATCGTTTATTTGTTGGTGCGCCAGCTCGAACGCCGTTTGCGCGGCCTCGAAGCGGCGGCCACGCGGATTGCCAAGGGCAGCCTGGAAACCCGTGTGCCAGCGCGCGGTGCTGACTCGGTCGGGCGTCTGGCGTCGGCGTTTAATGGCATGGCTGAGCACTTGCAACAGTTGCTGGCGATTCAGCGCGAACTGGTGCGCGCGGTATCCCATGAATTGCGCACACCGGTGGCACGCCTGCGTTTCGGCCTGGAGCTGATCGGCTCGGCGACCACGCCGCAAGCGCTGGAAAAGTACCGCGAAGGCATGGATCACGACATCGAAGACCTCGATAAGCTGGTCGATGAAATGCTCACCTATGCGCGACTGGAGCAAGGCTCGCCGGCGCTGACGTTTCAGCGCATCGATCTGGACGCCTTGGTCAATCAGGTGATCGAGGAACTGGCGCCGTTACGCGCCGAGGTCACGGTGCAGCGTGGTTTGTGCCTGTCTGCTGCGGATAACGATGATGCCTGGGTCGAAGCCGAGCCGCGCTATCTGCACCGGGCGCTGCAGAATCTGGTGAGCAACGCGATGCGCCATGCGCGTGCGAACGTGACGGTGAGTTATCAGGTCGGGCAATTGCGCTGTCGCGTGGATGTCGAAGATGACGGGCCGGGCGTGCCGGAAGTGGCGTGGGAGCGGATTTTTACGCCGTTTCTGCGTCTGGACGACAGCCGCACACGAGCGTCGGGCGGGCATGGTCTGGGCTTGTCGATTGTGCGGCGGATCATCCATTGGCATGACGGTCGGGCGATCATTGGCAAGAGCAAGAGTCTGGGTGGGGCTTGCTTTAGCCTGAGTTGGCCACGCAACCAAGAACGTCGGTAACTCTTGTGGTGGCCGCGATGCCGCCTTCGCGAGCAGGCTCGCTCCCACAGGGGAATGCATTTCAAAATGTGGGAGCGAGCCTGCTCGCGAAGAGGCCTGAACAGACGCTGAAAGATTTCAGGCCTGAATGCTGACCAGACTCAACAACTGCCCATCCTGCACCCCAAACTGCGCCTCCAGTTCAGTGCCGTTGCGCCATTCGACAGATAAGTCCGTCAACAGCCGCAATCTCACTTGGCCCGCTTCCGTCCACTCCAGCACTTCAGCGTGCTCGAAATAAAAGCGCTGCTGCACTATCGGATACAGCGCCTTGAACAGACTTTCTTTCACCGAAAACGTCAGCGTCACCCTCAACGCCAACTGATCTCGCGAGGCGGCCGTCATGCGCTGCATTTCAGGTGGCGTGAGAATTTCCCCGGCCAGACGCTCGGCACGTTCGGTGCTCAGCAGATTTTCCAGATCCATACCCAGCCCACGCCAATGCTGCTTGTTGGCAACAATTGCTGCCGCACGACCGGTGCTGTGGGTGATCGAACCGCAGATGTGCGCTGGCCATACCGGCGCGCGGTCTTCACCAATCGCCGGCACCACGCTGCTGCCTTCCAATTGCTGCAACGCTGCTCGGGCGCAGATCCGCCCGGCGAGGAATTCTGCCTGACGCTTGGCCACCGAGCGCTGAATGCTTGGCGGCGGCTCGATGGCGCTACGGCGAAAGTCATCTCCAAGCAATTGAGCCGGATCGAAGTGAGTGCTGAGCAGCACGGTATCAGGCAATACCGTCGGCAACGGCCAGTGGCTGTCGAGCGCGGTACAGCAGGCGGGGAGGGTGGGGGTGAGGTTCATGGCGGGCATTTTGCCGGTTAGTCGGGCCACGGTCGAGATTGGCGGTGAAGCTTTCGCGAGCAGGCCCGCTCCCACACTGGATCTATGCCGCCCAGAAGATCCCCTGTGGGAGCGAGCCTGCTCGCGAAGGCCGCGCCGCGGTGTTCCTGTTCAGCTAAAGATTTTCTGCAAGAACGCTTTCATGTCCGCCCAGGATTTTTCATCCGCGGCCTTGTTGTACCCGATGTCCGGGCCACCGTGCTCGCCATGGCTGAGGCGATCGGCATCGGGATTAGTGAAACCATGCTTGGCGCCCTCCAGACTGACGAACTTATAGTCAGCCCCGGCCTTGTCCATTTCTGACTTGAATGCCGTGACATTGTCCGGCGTGACCATGCTGTCCAGCGCACCGTGCTCGACCAGAATCTTCGCTTTCACACTGCCGGGCGTCGCCGGGGTCTTGGTCGCCAGCGCACCGTGGAAACTCACCACGCCCGCCAATGGCTCACTTTGCCGCGCGGCGTTGAGCACCACGCCACCGCCGAAGCAGTAACCAATGGCGGCGATTTTGTTGGCATCGGTCTGCGCCTGCTTCTTCAGCAAATTCAGCCCGGCCTCAAAGCGCTTGCTGGAAGCCGCCGCATCCTGAGTCGCTGCCTGCATGAACGCCATCGCGTCTTTGGGGTGTTCGGTGTTCTTGCCTTCGCCGTACATATCGATCGCCAACGCGCTGTAGCCGAGTGCGGCGAGATCGCGTGCGCGGCGTTTGGCGTAATCGTTCAGGCCCCACCATTCGTGCACCACGACGACACCCGGACGTTTGCCTTTGATGGCGTCGTCATAGGCGTAGTAGCCGATCAGCTTTGTGCCATCGGCGCTTTGATAGGGGATTTCCTCGGTCTTGATCGCTGCCTGAGTGAGGCTGCTGACGGCCAGCAAAATGAGGGCAAGGAACAGGCGCATGGTCGGATCTCCTGACAATAAGCGGTCAAATCAGCCTAGTTCATTTGGTTCAGGTCGGGTTCAGAGACGGTTCAGGGGCGGTACAGGGGAAGGTCAGTAACCTTGCGCCATACCCAAACAGCACTGTGAAAGAGGAAATACCCATGACTTTTAACAAACTGTTGCTGGCATTGACCGTAATGAGCGCCAGTATCGCGGCCCAGGCCGACACCACTTCGAACTTCGCCGGCCTGTCCTTCGGCCAGACAAGTGACAAGATCAGCAAATCCAACTCGCTGAACAACAACCTCGATCACCCGAACGCCACGGGTGCCATCGACGGCAACAACACCTACGGCGTACGTCTCGGTCAGCAAAACAGCCAGGGTCGCTACTACGCCACCTACGACAACGTGTCGGGTTCGCACAATGGCATTAAACTGCGTCAGGAAAACCTGCTGGGCAGCTACGATCTGTTCTATCCGGTGGGGGGCAGCACCAAGCTGTTCGGTGGTGCGACGGCGGGTTTGACCAAGCTGACTCAGGATTCGCCGAGCTACAGCCGCGACAGTGACATCGGTTATGCAGTCGGCGGCCAGTTCGGTGTGTTGCAGCAAGTCTCGCAGAACACCTCGGTCGAACTCGGTTACCGTTACCTGCGCAGCAACGCCAGCACTGAAATGAAAGAGAGCGGCGGCAGCAAGCAAGGTTCGCTGGACTTGACCAGCAGCGCGCAGACTTACCTGTCGGCCAACTACAATTTCTAAGGAGTTGCCAGCAGGTTCAATGTGGGAGCGAGCCTGCTCGCGAAAGCGGTGAATCAGTCGATCAATTTATCGACTGACACACAGCCTTCGCGAGCAGGCTCGCTCCCACAGGTGTGTTTTTGGAGATTCTGGATTTACCCGGGAGAGCGTTATGAAACTGTTGGTCGTCGAAGATGAAGCGCTGTTGCGCCATCACCTGCAAACCCGCCTGACGGAAAGTGGTCACGTGGTCGAGTCCGTGGCCAATGCCGAAGAGGCGCTGTACCAGACCGGACAGTTCAACTTTGACCTGGCGGTGATCGATCTCGGCCTGCCGGGCATGGGCGGTCTCGACCTGATTCGCCAATTGCGCGCGGGCGGCAAGACCTTCCCGATCCTGATCCTCACCGCGCGCGGCAACTGGCAGGACAAAGTCGAAGGCCTCGCCGCCGGCGCCGACGATTACGTGGTCAAGCCGTTCCAGTTCGAAGAACTCGACGCGCGCCTGAATGCCTTGCTGCGTCGCTCCAGCGGTTTTACCCAGTCGACCATCGTCGCCGGCCCGCTGCTGCTCGACCTCAATCGCAAACAGGCGCCCCTCGACGAGCAACCGCTGGCGCTGACCGCCTACGAGTACCGCATCCTCGAATACCTCATGCGCCATCACCAGCAAGTGGTGCCCAAGGATCGCCTGATGGAACAGCTCTACCCGGACGACGACGAGCGCGATCCGAATGTCATCGAAGTGCTGGTCGGCCGTCTGCGGCGCAAACTCGAAGGTCCGGCCGGGTTCAAGCCGATCGATACCGTGCGCGGCCTCGGCTACCTGTTCAATGAGCGCTGCACTTGATTCGTTCCCTTCGCGTTCGCTTGATGCTCGCCGCCACCACGTTGGCGGTGTTGTTCATGCTTGCCTTGCTGCCGGCGATGCAGGGCGCGTTCAGCCTGGCGTTGCAGGACTCGATCGAGCAGCGGCTGGCCTCGGACGTCACCACGCTGATCTCCGCCGCGCGGATTGAGAACGGTCGGCTGGTGATGCCCAATCAGTTGCCGGATGAACGTTTCAACCTCACCGACTTCCGTTTGCTCGGCTACATCTACGATCGCGAAGGGCACCTGGTCTGGCGCTCGAAAGCCACTCAGGAAGAGCAGATCAACTACAAACCGCGTTACGACGGACTCGGTAACGAGTTCGCGCGGATTCGTGAAACCAATGGTCAGGAATTCTTCGTCTACGACGTCGAAGTCAAACTGCTCGGCGGTAAAAGCGCAGCGTTCAGCATCGTTGCCCTGCAACCGGTGCGCGAGTACGAAACCACCCTCGAAGGCCTGCGCGAGAATCTCTATCTGGGCTTCGGCGCGGCACTGCTCGTGCTGCTGGCGCTGTTGTGGGTCGGCCTGACCTGGGGCCTCAAAGCGCTGCGCCGGCTCAGTCAGGAACTCGACGAAATCGAAGGCGGCACCCGTGAAAGCCTCACTGAACAGCACCCGCGCGAGTTGCTGCGCCTGACCGGCTCGCTCAACCGTTTGCTGCACAGCGAACGCCAGCAACGCAGTCGTTATCGCGATTCTCTCGATGACTTGGCACACAGCCTGAAAACGCCGTTGGCGGTGCTGCAAGGGGTTAGCGAGGACATGGCCCAACGTCCCGAAGAACGCGATCAAGCCTGGGTGCTGCAGAGCCAGATCGAACGCATGAGCCAGCAGATCAGCTACCAACTGCAACGGGCCAGTTTGCGCAAAAGCGGGCTGGTGCGGCACCAGGTGCGCTTGCAACCGGTGCTCAAAAGCCTCTGCGACACCCTCGACAAGGTGTACCGCGACAAGCATGTGCGCGTGGCTTTTGATTTACCCGAGCATTGCTACGTGCCAATCGAGCAGGGGGCGTTGCTGGAGATGATGGGCAACTTGCTGGAGAACGCCTATCGCCTGTGTCTGGGCGAAGTGCGCATCAGCGTGCGCGAGACCCTCGCCGGGGTCGAACTGTGCGTCGAAGACGACGGCCCCGGTGTGCCGCCGGATCAGCGTGCGCGGATCCTCGAGCGTGGTGAACGCCTGGATGCCCAGCATCCGGGGCAGGGGATCGGGTTGGCGGTGGTCAAGGACATTATTGAAAGCTACAACGCCAAACTGGCGCTGGGCGATTCGCCGATGGGTGGGGCGGCGTTCAGGATTCATTTTTCGGCGGTGTGATTGGAAGTTGCCCTCACCCTAACCCTCTCCCAGAGGTAGAGGGGACTGACCGAAGTGTCTTTGGAAAATTATCGACCTGAGCGATTTGCAGCGAATATGGATTCAATAGAGAGCTTGCAGGTCGGCGTATTTCTCAAGCATCCCCCAATCAGTCCCCTCTCCCTGAGGGTGTCTGGCGTTTTATATCGACCTGAAATAGCCAGTCGATTATGGATTCAGTAGAGAGCTGTCAGGTCGGCGTACATCTTGAACATCCCCCAATCAGTCCCCTCTCCCTCCGGGAGAGGGTTAGGGTGAGGGGCTTTTGATTTACAGCCTCATTGCTCCTGCGCCCGATAAGCCCCCGGCGTCAGCCCGGTCCACTTCTTGAACGCCCGATGAAACGCCGACGGTTCGGAGAATCCCAACTGCTCGGCAATCTGCTGCAACGACAGATCCGCCCGACCCAAATGATAAATGGCGATATCCCGCCGCAACTGATCCTTCAACGCCTGAAAACTGGTGCCTTCCTCACGCAAGTGCAGGCGCAGGGTTTGCGGGCTGATGTGCAAATGCGCCGCGACCGCTTCCAGATCCGGCCAGTTCGCACTGTCGCGGCTGAGCAAACGACGCAGGCGGCTGCTCAGGCTGTCGCCGTCGTCCGGGCGCGAGAGCAGGTCGGCGGGGGAGCGTTCGAGGAAATGTTTGAGGGTGCGTTCATCCTGCAACAGCGGCATGGACAAATAGCGGCTGTGGAATAAAAGGCTACTGTGCTCGGTGCCAAAGATCAGCGGGCAGGGGAACAACAAGTCATATTCAGCGCCGTGTTCGGGCCGGGGATAGCTGAAGGTCGCTTGTTCAAGGCGAATCCGCTGGCCGATCAGCCAACTACCGAGGCGATGCCAGATCACCAGCAAACTCTCGGTCAGAAAGTGATCCGGGTCCCATAATTGCGAATCGTCGAGGCTCAAACGCACCCATTCGTCTTCGCGCGTCAGGCTCAGGCGCGGGGCTTCGGGGAATAGGCTATAAAAAAATAAACCGCGTTGCAGCGCCTTCTCCAGATTGCGGCAGTGAATCGAGGCATGGCACATCATCGCGAAACTGCCGGGCTTGCTCGGGGCGTTGCCGAAACCGAGGTATTCGTCGTCCAGCGCCAGCCACAGGCCCTGAATCAACCGGGTGAATTGTTCCGGGGCAAGGCGCGCACGCGGTTCATCGAGCAATTGCGGGCTGATCCCCAGTTGCAGTAGCAGGCCCGAGTAATCGAAACCCGCGCGGCGTGCGCCACCAAGGGCGGCACGGGCGAAATGACTGGCGATGGTGCGTTCGCGCATAAGCGGCAGATCCTTCCTCAGGCGCTGGATGGTAGCCGGCGGCCGGACGCATCTACAAGGCGGATTTCCGCCAAATTGTAGGACGAGAAGCGGCGAGTTGGCGGAAATCCGCCACACTTGAGTAACCGGATGGTGACATCCATGCACCTGTAATCCCTGATATCAAAAGGCTTGCAGCGAATTGCACCAAAGTGGCACGGCGTTTGCGATAAGAGCGACAGAAGCGTGCGTTTGTCCCCACCGGAAAGCGCCGTTCCAACAACAAATCCCTCCAGTGCAGGAGGGTTCGCAATTCAGGTTTCGCGGCCAACAGATGGATGTTGTCACGCGAGGCTCTTGAGGAAACCTGCAATGACGACTCGTCAGCCACTGTACAAATCTCTGTATTTCCAGGTGATCATCGCAATCATCATCGGTATTGCGCTTGGTCATTACTACCCGCAGTTCGGTGTCGCGGTAAAGCCACTGGGTGACGGGTTCATCAAACTGATCAAAATGATCATCGCCCCGATCATCTTCTGCACCGTAGTCAGCGGTATCGCTGGCATGCAGAACATGAAGTCGGTCGGCAAGACCGGCGGTTACGCACTCCTGTACTTCGAAATCGTTTCGACCATCGCTTTGCTGGTCGGTCTGGTCGTGGTCAACATCGTGCAGCCGGGCAACGGCATGCACATCGACGTTGCCACCCTCGACGCTTCGAAAGTCGCTTCTTATGTAGCGGCCGGTGCTGACCAAAGCGTTGTCGGTTTCCTGCTCAACGTGATCCCGACCACCATCGTCGGCGCGTTCGCCACCGGTGACATCCTGCAAGTGCTGATGTTCTCGGTGATCTCCGGATTAGCACAGCATCGACTGGGTGCCTACGGCAAGCCGATCCTCGACTTCATCGATCGCTTCGCTCACGTGATGTTCAACATCATCAACATGATCATGAAGCTCGCGCCAATCGGTGCCTTCGGTGCCATGGCCTTCACCATCGGTGCCTACGGTGTCGGTTCGCTGGTGCAGCTGGGTCAACTGATGATCTGCTTCTACATCACCTGCCTGGCGTTCATCCTCATCGTGCTCGGCGGTATCGCCCGCATGCACGGTTTCAGCGTGCTGAAGATGATCCGTTACATCCGTGAAGAGCTGCTGATCGTACTCGGCACCTCTTCGTCGGAATCGGTACTGCCACGCATGCTGATCAAGATGGAGCGTCTGGGCGCGAAGAAATCGGTAGTGGGTCTGGTGATCCCGACCGGTTACTCGTTCAACCTCGACGGTACTGCGATCTACCTGACCATGGCCGCGGTGTTCATTGCTCAGGCCACCGACACGCACATGGACATCACTCACCAGATCACCCTGCTGGTGGTATTGCTGCTGTCCTCCAAAGGCGCTGCCGGTGTGACCGGTTCGGGCTTCATTGTGCTGGCTGCCACCTTGTCGGCGGTCGGTCACCTGCCGGTGGCCGGTCTGGCGCTGATCCTCGGTATCGACCGCTTCATGTCCGAAGCGCGCGCACTGACCAACCTGGTGGGTAACGCTGTTGCGACCATCGTGGTTGCCAAGTGGGTGAGAGAGCTGGACACCGACACGCTGCAAACCGAGCTGGCTTCGGGTGGTCGCGGGATCATTGATACCCGCCCTGAAGACGACCTGGGTGTCGCTGAAGGCGCAACCCCGAGCAATGTGAAGTAAGCACTGCTTGAATTGAAGAAACCCGCTTCGGCGGGTTTTTTCTTGCCTGCGATTTGAGCGTAACGGTCACACCCGCTGACATTTCCGGTGATTGCCGTACACGGCATCGCTGCCTAGGCTGAGTGCATCGCCCAAGGAGTTCGCCCATGTCCGCACCGCTGGCCTCACTGAAGATCCTCGATTTCTCGACACTGCTGCCGGGGCCGTTCGCCTCGCTGTTGCTGGCGGACATGGGCGCCGAAGTGCTGCGCATCGAGTCACCGACGCGCCTGGACCTGCTGCGGGTATTGCCGCCGCATGATGGCGGAGTTTCGGCCAGTCACGCCTACCTCAATCGCAACAAGCGCAGCCTGGCGCTGGATTTGAAGCAGCCCGAAGCACTGGAAGTGGTCAAGCAGCTGCTGGGCGATTACGACATCGTGTTGGAACAGTTTCGTCCCGGTGTGATGGAGCGCCTGGGCCTGGGTTATGAAGCGCTGAAGGCGATCAATCCGAAACTGATCTACGTGTCGATCACCGGGTACGGCCAGACCGGGCCGTACAAGGATCGCGCCGGGCACGACATCAACTATCTGGCACTGGCCGGGCTTTCCAGTTACACCGGCCGCGCCGACAGCGGGCCGTTGCCGCTGGGCATGCAGGTGGCGGATGTAGCCGGTGGTTCGTTGCACGGGGTGATCGGCTTGTTGGCCGCGGTGATTGCGCGTCAGCAAACGGGGCAGGGTACACATCTGGACGTGAGCATGACGGATTGCGCGTTCAGCCTGAATGCCATGGCCGGCGCTGGCTATCTGGCTTGCGGCGAAGAACCTGCGTGGGAAGACCAGATGCTCAACGGCGGCAGCTTTTACGATTATTACCGTTCTCGCGATGGCCGCTGGATGTCGGTGGGCAGTCTGGAGCCAGGGTTCATGCAGCAGCTGTGTACAGCGCTGGGGCGGCCGGAGTTGGCGGCGCAGGGCTTGTCCTCAAAGCCTGAGCAGCAGCGGGCATTGAAATACGCGCTGACGGTCGAGTTCGAAAAACATGACTTTGCTGAACTGTGCGAGCTGTTTGCCGGGATCGATGCGTGTGTCGAGCCGGTGTTGAACCTGGGCGAGGCGTTGCGCCATCCGCAGTTGCAGGCGCGGGAACTGGTGACGCAGGTGCCGCGTGAGGATGGCACGACGCAGGCACAGATGGCGTGTCCGTTGAAGTTTTCCGAAGCGTTGCCGGCGGCGCGGCATGTTGGCGCGGTGTTGGGGCAGCATACGGATCAGGTGTTGGGGGAGTTGGGGTTCAGTGTTGAGCGGATTGCTGAATTGCGTTCATCCAAAGTGATTCTTTAGTGCCTGTACCGGCCTCTTCGCGAGCAGGCTCGCTCCCACATTTGGAATGCGGCCCACTGTGGGAGCGAGCCTGCTCGCGAAGGGGCCGGCACAGGCACCGCAAATCCGGGCTATTCGACGCGCATTTCACCGCTGAACACCAATGTGCTCCGGCAGCGCCGACACAAGTACCGCCGCCCCTGCCTGACCAGACTATGGCGCTGCGCCGAAAACGGGAAATCACTGTCGGCACACGGGCATTTGTAGATATAGCGCGTCACGCTGCGACGCTTGATTGCATAGGTGTGGCAGCGATCCGGCGGCAGTTCGTAAACGCCGCGCATGATCAGTTGCCATTCCTCGCCGTGGGGCTGAATGCGCTCGCCAAACAACTGGTGGGCGATCAGGTGCGCGACTTCGTGGGCCACGGTCTGCTTGAGGAAGTGTTCAGCGTTTTCCCGGTATAACTGCGGGTTGAAGCGCAGCAGGTTCTCGTGCAAATGCGCGACACCGGCTTTTTGCCCGCGCAGCTTGAGGCTGACGACAGGGCGTGGGAAGGAGCGTTTGAAAAAGGATTCTGCGAGTTGGTAACAGTCTTCGACGCGGGTATTGAGTTGCTCGGGCATGCTTGATGGATCTCCAGAGACGTCGAGTATGCAGCAACGCCCCGGACTTGCGAATCGCCGAGCTGCCGAGTGGTCATCCGGCAAAAGACAAGGCCGCCTTGCGGCGGCCTCTGATTGGTTTGTCGAGTCAGTTCGTATAGACGGGACCAACGCCCAGCCCCCAGACGATCACGGTGAACGCCATGATGGCCACCAGCACCACCAGGCGCACCGCCAGCACCGAACTTGAGAACAGAAAACCTTCGTCCGACGGAATATTCATGAACGTCGGCAGCCCCACGTACAACAGATACACCGTGTAGCAGATGGCCGCCGTGCCGACGATCATCCCCAGCCACATGTGCGGATACAGCGCCGCCAGCCCGCCGACAAACAACGGTGTCGCGGTGTAGGTGGCGAAGGCCACACAACGGGCCAGACTTGGATTGGCGTCGTAGGTGCGAGCCATCCAGTGCACAAAGGCACCCATGACCGCGACCCCGCCGAGCATGGCCAGGTACGACATGACGGTCATCCAGATCGCGCTTTCGACGGTGAGCATCACCGGCGCGCGGTTACCGATGACCCAGCCGACCTGTGTGGTGCCGATAAAGGCCGAGATGGCGGGGATAGCCGCCAGAATCAGCGTGTGCGTCAGGTACATGTGGCTGATGCTTTCCTCTTGGTCGCCACGGATTTCCTTCCATTCCTGATCGGGGTGGGTAAAAAGTCCCACTACGTGATGGATCATGCCAGTCACTCCTCTTGTTATTGCCATCGCCCCCCAGCGGAGCGCCTACGGGCCAAGGTGGCCGAGCAAATACAGGTCTTCAGATGTGTGCGACCTTATGTCGCAGTATAGGAAGGTCTTAACCGCACAGGTATTAGGGGCTTAGAGCAAATCGCGCTGTAAACAGGGCGGGTAATCGCCTTGGGGTCTGTTAACCCGCCGTCGGCCGACCGCGACAACCTGTGCCCACAACCCCGGGGTTTTTGCGTAAAATGCCGGCCTTTCGTCACACCTCACGGATTTCGCGTCATGGGCACTCTTACGGTCAACCAGAACAAACTGCAAAAGCGCCTGCGCCGCCTGGCCGGCGAAGCGGTCGCCGATTTCAACATGATTGAAGACGGCGACAAGGTCATGGTCTGCCTGTCCGGCGGCAAGGACAGCTACACCATGCTCGACGTGCTGCTGCACCTGCAGAAGGTTGCCCCGATCAAGTTCGAGATCGTCGCGGTGAACATGGACCAGAAACAGCCGGGCTTCCCCGAGCATGTGCTGCCGGCCTATTTGAAAGAACTGGGCGTTGAGTACCACATCGTCGAGAAAGACACCTACTCGGTGGTCAAGGAGCTGATCCCGGAGGGCAAGACCACCTGCTCGCTGTGCTCGCGCCTGCGTCGCGGCACGCTGTACACCTTTGCCGACGAAATCGGCGCGACGAAAATGGCCCTCGGTCATCACCGCGACGACATCGTCGAGACATTCTTCCTCAACATGTTCTTCAACGGTTCGCTTAAAGCCATGCCGCCGAAGCTGCGCGCCGATGACGGTCGCAACGTGGTAATTCGTCCGCTGGCGTACTGCAACGAGAAAGACATCCAGGCGTATTCGGACCTCAAGGAATTCCCGATCATCCCGTGCAACCTCTGTGGTTCGCAGGAAAACCTGCAGCGTCAGGTGGTCAAGGAAATGCTGCAGGACTGGGAACGCAAGACCCCGGGCCGCACCGAAAGCATCTTCCGCAGTCTGCAGAACGTGATCCCGTCGCAACTGGCCGACCGCAACCTGTTCGACTTCACCAGCCTGAAGATTGACGAGACCGCAGCTTCGCGCTTCGTCAACGTCGTCAACTTGTAAACACATTTCAAATGTGGGAGCGAGCCTGCTCGCGAAAGCGGTGCGTCATTCAACTGATTTGTTGACTGATCCTCCCACTTCGCGAGCAGGCTCGCTCCCACATTGGTTTCTTCGCTTCATTCAATAGGAGAGGGCATGCGCGATTACAAGTGGCTGCACGAATACTGTCTGAACCGCTTCGGTTCGGCGGCTGAACTGGAAGCCCATCTGCCCGTTCCCAAGACCCCGGCGCAACTGCGCAAGATCAGCGACGACCGCTACCTCTCGACCATGGCCTTGCGTGTGTTCCGCGCCGGCCTCAAGCACAGTCTGGTCGACGCCAAGTGGCCAGCCTTCGAAGAAGTGTTCTTCAAGTTCGACCCGGAAAAAGTCGTGCTGATGAGCGCCGAACACCTTGAGCGTTTAATGCAGGATGCGCGGATCATCCGTCACCTGGGCAAGCTCAAGAGCGTGCCGCGCAATGCGCAGTTCATTCTTGATGTCGAGAAAGAGAAGGGCAGTTTCGGTGCGCTGATCGCCGACTGGCCGGTGACCGATATTGTCGGTCTGTGGACCTACCTGAAAAAGCGCGGTCATCAACTGGGTGGGCTGTCGGCGCCACGGTTTTTGCGCATGGTCGGCAAGGACACGGTTGTGCCGAGCTACGACGTGGTCGCCGCGCTGAACGCACAGAAGATCGTCGACAAGGTGCCGACCAGTCTGCGCGATCTGGCGATTGTGCAGGATGCGTTCAACCAGTGGCACGAGCAGAGCGGCGGCCGGCCGATGAGCCAGATTTCGATGATGCTCGCGTACACCGTCAACCATTGAGTCAATCCGATCGTTCCCACGCTCTGCGTGGGAACGATCGATGTAGCAAGTGATGGCGGTCTGTCAGGCGACGGACATCTCGCCTTCACCCGCCAGCTTGCGATTCAACTGATACCGCCACCGCACATACAGCAGCGCCGAGCAAAACACCGCCAGGCTCGCGACCATCTCCAGCACACCAAACCACTGCCGGTTCGGGTCATACGCCGCCAGTGCGCCTTTGATGAAATACAGATTCACCACAAAACACATCCACGAATGCCCGCGCGCGCTGCCCATGATCATCGCTGGTGCGAGGACAATCCACGGGATCAGCTCGACCAGCAGAATCACCCACGGCCGCGCGCCGTGCAGATCGGCGAACAGCAGATAGTAAGCAGCGAGCAGCCCGGCGAAGGCGAAAAAGCTCAGCAGGCTAAGCACGCGCATCGCCTTCACTCGTGGCTCAAGCCACTCGACACTTGGCAGAATCTTCGGCTTCTTCGCCATATCAGCCCACCAGTTTCTGAGCGGTTTTCGCCAGCCGCAGACCCAGCGCGCGGCACAGCGCCACTTCGTGCTGATCGAGGCCTTTTTTACCATCAGCCCCAGCATGATGACTGGCACCGTAAGGCGTGCCGCCGCCCTGGGTTTCCAGCAGCGCCGATTCGCTGTACGGCAGGCCGGTGATGAGCATGCCGTGGTGCAACAGCGGCAGCATCATCGACAGCAGGGTGGTTTCCTGACCGCCGTGCAGGCTGGCGGTAGACGTGAACACGCCAGCCGGTTTGCCGACGAGGGCGCCGGTCAGCCACAGGTTGCTGGTGCCATCGAGGAAGTATTTCAGCGGTGCGGCCATATTGCCGAAACGCGTCGGGCTGCCAAGGGCCAAACCGGCGCAGTTCTTCAAATCATCCAGCGTGGCATACAACGCGCCTTCGTCCGGGATGTCCGGCGACACCGCTTCGCACTCGGTGGAAATGGCTGGCACCGTACGCAAGCGCGCTTCGAGCCCCGCCTGTTCGACACCACGGGCAATCTGCCGGGCCATCTCGGTGGTCGCGGCGTTGCGGCTGTAATACAGCACCAGAATGTACGGCGCGCTCACGGCAACAACTCCAGGATATTTTCCGGCGGACGACCGATGACGGCTTTGTTGCCGACTTCGAGAATCGGGCGTTCCATCAGTTTTGGATGCTGGGCGATGGCGTCGATCAATTGCGCTTCGCTGAGGCTTTCGTCCGCCAGTTGAAGCATTTTGTATTCATCTTCCCCGGTGCGCAGCAACTGGCGTGCGCCGATCCCCAGCTTGCCGAGCAGGGCCTTGATTTGCGCCGCGTTCAGCGGGGTTTCGAGGTAACGCACGACGTTCGGGCTCAGGCCGCGGGCTTCAAGAAGTTCCAGCGCGCCGCGGGATTTCGAGCAGCGCGGATTGTGATAAAGCGTCAGATCGGTCATGGCGGGTCGCTTCTGGCGTAAAGTGGCGGCTATTCTAACTGTGCAGCGCGCAATCCAGAACCTTCGGAGGCAATGGGTCGCAGGCGCCTTCAAATTTTCACAAGGAACACGACATGACACGGCGATTGGCAGCGGCATTGACGATAATCGGGGCGTTGATGCTGGGGGGCTGCGGCAATGATTACGGTATTGACCAGAACGGCCAGAAGGTTGCGTCCGAGCGTTTGGACAAACAATGGGTAGTGCTCAACTACTGGGCCGAATGGTGCGGCCCGTGCCGGACCGAGATCCCGGAACTCAATCATTTGGCGGATGAGCTGAAGAGCAAGAACGTTGGCGTGTTCGGGGTGAACTTCGACAATGTGCAGGGCGTGGAGCTGAAAGACGCCAGTGAAAAACTCGGCATCAAGTTCACCGTGCTGGCGCAGGATCCGGCGGAGTTGTTTGAGTTGCCGCGCAGTGAGGCGCTGCCGGTGACATACATCATCGACAACAAAGGCAAGGTGCGTGAGCAGTTGATGGGGGAGCAGACGGCGGCGGGGGTGATGGCCAAGCTTGAGGCTCTGCAGGCGACCCAGTAACGTCAAAAGCCCCTCACCCCAGCCCTCTCCCAGGGGGAGAGGGGGCCGACCGAGGTGTCTGGCGAGTTACATCGACCTGAGAGATCGAGTCGATTATGGATTCACCATATCGGGATCAAGTCGGTGTATCTCTGGAATATCCCCCATTCAGTTCCCTCTCCCTTTGGGAGAGGGCTAGGGTGAGGGCTTTTTAGCCTTCTTCCAGCCACCAGCGCAACGGCTTGCCTTCACCCGGCCAGAAGCGCATCTGTTCGATCGGCGATATGTCCCAGCGTTCGACATGCTCCAGCGCCTGCAGAAAGCGTTGTTCCTGCTCCATCAGCGCCGGTGCACAGAGTTTGCGGGTCTTGCCGATCTTGCCGAAGGTCAGCTTGTCACCGTCCAGCGTGTACGGTGCGAACCAATGGTTGCAGCCACCGTTGCCGTAGGCGCGGCCATCATCGCCCAGGGTCACGGTCAGATGGCTGTAATCCATCAGCGGCCGCTCACCGATCCACTCCAGAATGTAGCTGCGGTTCTGTTGCAGTTGCACAGGCTCTGCGGCACAGCCCACCAGGCCGGCACCGACCAGCGCGGTCAGGGCAAGGCGTTTGATCATGCCGACACCTGGCATTTCGGGCACAAGTGCTTGTCACCAACGGCTTTCCAGCCCAGTTCGGCGATACGCGCGGTGGCTGCTGGTTTTTCGGCGGTTTTACCGAGTTTGGCGTCCACGGCGAATTCGAAGCTCAGCTCTTTGGCGCAGCTGTCGCAGTTGACCTGCCAGGTGTGGATCGCCAGCTCACCGAACACCGGGCCTGTGGTCATCGCGGTCCATTGGCCCGGCGGATTGATCAGGTGGCGGACGGTTTCAACGGTCAGGCGCATGGACAAGTCCTTGCTGCCTTTGAGGGTGACCAACAGCGCGTCACCGATGCGAATCGAGCCACCATTGCCGGTGACCTGATAGCGGCCCGGAACGAGGGCGCGGCATTCGGTGAGGGTGTGTTGCGGGTTCATCAGGGTGTAGCGGAAATCGTGTTCGACCATGGGTCCTCCAAATATGCGCGACATGCTAGCACGGGCTTGATTGCAGAATGATGCGCGCGTGCGACCTTCGATCCGGTTCAAATGCAACGACGCTCATGGCAAACTGCCGGCCTCGAATCTGAAGGAACGGAACATGGCGCTGATCGAATGTTATGAATGCAAGAAGAGCATCAGCTCCGAAGCCAACGCGTGCATTCATTGCGGGGCTCCAATGGCGGAGCAAGCAGTACACGCGCAAACCGTCGCCGCGCCTGTTCAGGCTGCGACAATCTCGTTCGGCAGTCTGCCGCGTAACAAGGCTGTGCCCTAAGTCAGTGCTCCAGCGCCTGAGCCGCAACCTTTACCGAAAGTCATGCCGGCCGCCGCGCGGCGCCGACGCCAGCAGCCAACCGAGCAACCGGTTTCCGAGCAGGCCAATGCCGACGGCAGTCGTCCGGTGGAAGGCTGGCTGAAGATCATGATCTTCCTGCTGCCGATGGTTTTCGTCTGGTTCCTGCTGCGCTACGGCCATTCGATGAAACAGCGCTTTTTCGGTTTCGGCTGGCTGGCGTTGCTGATTCTGGCGTCTTCGCCTTCACCGAAGTAAGCCGAAACCCCCTCAGCCCTCGACCTGGTTCTGTGGCGTTCCCGCCGCCCAGGTCGCGATGTTCTGCAGGGTGGTAGCAGCAATCGCACCCAGCGCTTCGCGGGTCAGAAACGCCTGATGCGCGGTGATGATCACGTTGGGAAAGGTCAGCAGGCGCGCCAGCACATCGTCCTGCAAGGGCAGGTCGGAGCGATCCTCGAAAAACAGTTGCGCCTCTTCTTCATAGACATCCAGGCCCAGATAACCGAGTTGGCCGTCCTTCAATGCGTCAATCAGCGCTGGGGTGTCGACCAGACCGCCGCGACCGGTATTGATAAGCATGGCGCCGGCCTGCATGTGCGCCAGTGAATCGCGGTTGATCAGGTGTTTGCTCTGCTCGTTGAGCGGGCAGTGCAGGCTGATGATCCGCGACTGCGCGAGCAGTTCCGGCAGGCTCAGATAACGCGCACCCAACGCCAGCACCTCCGGGTTGGGGAAAGGATCGTAAGCCAGCAGCTCACAGCCGAAGCCGTGCATGATTTTCGCGAAGGTCGCGCCGATCTGTCCGGTGCCGACAATCCCCACGGTTTTGCCGACCAGGTCGAAACCGGTCAGGCCATGCAGGCTGAAATCGCCTTCACGGGTGCGGTTATAGGCACGGTGCAGACGACGGTTGAGGGCGAGGATCAGCGCCACGGCATGTTCGGCCACCGCATGTGGCGAGTAGGCCGGCACGCGTACCACGGCCAGTTCGAGACGTTTCGCCGCGGCCAGATCGACATGGTTGTAACCCGCCGAGCGTAGGGCAATCAGGCGCGTGCCGCCCGCGGCCAGACGTTCCAGCACCGCAGCGCTGAGATCATCATTGATAAACGCACAGACCACTTCGTGTTTGTCGGCCAGCGCTGCCGTATCGAGGCTGAGCCGGGCCGGTTGAAAGTGCAGCTCGATACCCGCCGGGCAATCGGCGGCGAGGAAACTGTCGCGGTCATAGGTCTGGCTACTGAAAACGAGCGTGCGCATGAAATCCTCCTGGAGCATCGACACGGATTGAAACACCCGATCCCACTTTAGCGCTGCCGGTGTTGGCCGGCATTGCTGTGGATCAGGCGCTGATCTTCGCTTGCGCCGCGAGCCGGTTGATCGCGCGCTCCAGTTCTTCCAGCGCTGCCACAGCCTTGGGGTCGTCCTGCTTGAGCAGGGTTTCGCTGCGCTGGCAGGCCGCGCGCAATTGCGGTACGCCGCAATAACGGGTGGCACCGTGCAGGCGATGGACGCGCTCGATCAATGCATTCTGGTCGCGGTTTTCGCACGCCGCGCGGATGGCTTCGCGGTCGGCTTCCAGTGAGGCGAGCAACATGGCCAGCATGTCCGCCGCCAAGTCAGCCTTGCCGGCAGCCAGGCGCAAGCCTTCCTCGTGATCAAGTACCGGCAGTTCGTTATTGCCCGCCGCGCTGTCGCTGATCCGCTCCGGCCCTTGATTGCGCAAGGCCAGTCCGGTCCATTTCAGCACCACTTGCGCCAGTTGCCGCTCGCTGATCGGTTTGGTCAGGTAGTCGTCCATGCCGCTTTGCAGCAACGCGCGTTTTTCGTTGGCCATGGCGTGAGCGGTGAGGGCGACGATCGGCAGCGGCGTGCAGTGCCGCTCGCTTTCCCACTGGCGAATGGTTTCGGTGCTCTGGCGGCCGTCCATGCCCGGCATCTGCACGTCCATCAGCACCAGATCGAAAGATTCGCTCTGCACCGCTTTGACCGCCGCGTAGCCACTTTCCACCGCAAGTACCTTGGCGCCCATGTCTTCGAGCAGGGTTTGCACCAGCAGCAGGTTGGCCGGGTTGTCGTCGACACAGAGCACTTTCGGCGCTCGGCTCGACAGCGGTTCGCCCGGCTCATTGCGCGGCTGGCGCGGGTTGACCAGGTCGGCCAGCGCGCGACGCAATTTACGCGTGCAGGCCGGTTTCGCTTGCAGTTGACTGTGCGGGTTCGGCACCGACAGATGGAACAGTGTCTGTTCGGTGGTCGGGCACAGCACCAGTACTTTGCAGCCGAGGTGTTCGAGGTCCCAGATGTGCTGATTCAGACGCTCGGGCAGCATGTCGTTGCTGGTGATGCCGATGACCGCCAGATCAATCGCCTGATCGGTCTGGTGCGCGCCGGTAACGCCATTGGTCAAGGTTTCGAGAGTGTTGAACGGCGTGACATCAAGACCGCAATCTTCCAGTTGATGCTGCAAAGCCTGACGCGCCAGTTCGTGACTTTCCAGCACCGCGACGCGGCGCCCGAGCAACGGCGCGGCCGGCAAGTCTTCGGCGTCGTCGCGGGTTTTCGGCAGGCTCAGGCTGATCCAGAATTCCGAGCCTTCGCCCGGCGTGCTGTCGACGCCGATTTCGCCGCCCATCTGTTCGATCAGGCGTTTGGAAATCACCAGCCCCAGACCGGTCCCACCCGGTTGCCGCGACAGCGAGTTGTCGGCCTGGCTGAACGCCTGGAACAACGCGCGCACATCCTGATTCGACAGGCCGATGCCAGTGTCCTGAATGCTGATGCGCAGTTGCACGCTGTCTTCGTGTTCCTCTTCAAGCATCGCCCTGGCGACGATGGTGCCTTCGCGGGTGAACTTGATGGCGTTGCTGACCAGGTTGGTGAGGATCTGCTTCAGACGCAGCGGGTCACCGACCAGCGACAGCGGCGTGTCGCGATAGACCAGACTGACCAGCTCCAACTGCTTGGCGTGCGCGGCCGGGGCGAGGATGGTCAGGGTGTCCTGCAACAGGTCGCGCAGGTTGAACGGAATATGGTCGAGCACCAGTTTGCCGGCCTCGATTTTCGAGAAGTCGAGGATCTCGTTGATGATCCCCAGCAGGCTGTCGGCGGATTTTTCGATGGTGCCCAGATAATCGAGCTGGCGCGGGGTCAGTTCGCTTTTCTGCAACAGATGCGTGAAGCCGAGAATGCCATTGAGTGGTGTGCGGATCTCGTGGCTCATGTTGGCAAGGAATTCGGATTTGATCCGGCTGGCTTCCAGCGCCTCTTTGCGCGCCAGGTCCAGTTCGATGTTCTGGATCTCGATGGTTTCCAGGTTCTGCCGCACGTCTTCGGTGGCCTGATCGACGCTGTGTTGCAACTCTTCGCGGGCATTTTGCAGAGTGCCGGCCATGCGGTTGATGCCGGAGGCCAGCTCATCCAGCTCCTGACTGCCGAGCGGCGGCAGACGCGTTTCCAGATGACCATCCTTGAGTTGCGCGACGGCTTGTTTGATCTGGCCCAGCGGGCGGTTGATGGTACGGCCCATGCGCAACGCCAGCAGGGCTGCGCCCGCCAGGCCGGCGGCAATCAGCAGCAGACTGGCAAACAGGCTGCGATAACCGCGCAACAACATGCCGTTGTGCGACAGCTCCAATTCTACCCAGCCAAGCAGTCGGTCGGATTCGTCCGGGATCAGTTCACCGGCGAGGTTGCGATGTTTGCCGAACACCGGCATCAGGTAACGCGTCGCGTCATTGCCGCTGCGCCGTTGCAGATGCGCGCTGTCGCCGCTCGGCGCCTGATTGAGCATGGTCGGGCCGGCATGGGCCAGCGGTGAGCGGTCCGGAGCGAGGAAGGTCACCGCGCGCACGTCCGGTTGTTCAAGGGACTGAGTGGCGATGCGCTCCAGCAGCTCGCTGTTGCCGTGGCCCATGGCGGGTGCCACCAGCGGCGCCAGTTGCTCGGCGATCATTTCGCCGCGCTGCATCAATTGGCTCTGCAAGTCGGACTGCTGCGTCCAGGTGAAATAACCACCCAGCACCAGCGCCATCAGGCTGGTCGGCAACAAGGTCAGCAACAACACGCGACCTTTGATTCCCAGTTTCTTGAGCACGCCTATCTCCTGCATCCCGCTGATCTGTTGACTCATGCGTGCATCCGGCACGCGACATGGGCGCAGTGTAGCGATTTGCTCGCAGGCAATCTCCGGAAAAATGCACTCGTGGTGGGGCAGGGCGCCGCTGTTCGTTTGTCGGCTGGGCCAACCTTGAGTTGCCCGATCCCCGGCAATCTTGAATAATCAGTCTCAACTGAGAATTACTTGCAGATACTCATGACTCCTGTTTCCGGCCAGCCACGCATTCTCTCCATCGAAGACGATCCGGTGCTCGGCGCCTATGTTCACGAACATCTGGGCCGCAGCGGCTTTCAGGTGACCTGGTGCCAGAACGGCCAGGAAGGCCTGAGCATCGCCCGGCGCCAGCCCTTCGATGTGGTGCTGATGGACATCCTGTTGCCGGGCCTGGACGGTTTGAATGTGTTGACGCAATTGCGCCAGAGCCATTCGACACCGGTGCTGCTGATGTCGGCCCTTGGCGCCGAGGCGGATCGTATCAGTGGTTTCCGTCTGGGTGCCGACGACTATTTGCCCACACCGTTCAGCATGGCCGAGTTGCATGTGCGCATCGAAGCGATCCTGCGTCGAGTTGCCCTGGATCGGCGACCGGCATCGCTGGCGCCGCCGGTGGCGGCCGGTACGCTGCGTTTTGACGATGAACAGTGCGATGTGTTTTTCCGCGAGCAAGCCGCCGGGCTGACCCGCAGCGAATTCCGTTTGCTGGAAACCCTCAATCGCAATGACGAGGAAGTGTTGAGCAAAGCCTTCCTCTATCAGCACGTTTTGCAACGCGGCTACGCGGCCCACGACCGCAGTCTCGACATGCATATCAGCCAGATCCGCCGCAAACTGAAAGCCATCGGTTACACCGAGCGTGAGGTGCGCACTGTCTGGGGCAAGGGTTACGTTCTGAGTGCGGCTGATGAAACGCTCTGAATTGCCGGGGCGGCATTCGCTGTTCTGGAAACTGGCGTTTCTGCTGGTGGCGTTCTGTCTGCTGATGATCTGGCTGAGCTGGTCGTGGGGCCGTTATATGGAGGAGCGCAACCAGTTCCTCTCCGACGAAGCGCGCGGGACGCTGACTCGTTACGCCGCGCAAGCGGAACAGGCGTGGCAGCATGGTGGACGCAGCGGGGTCGATGACTGGTTGCAGAGCATGGAATTGCGCGAAGCCAGTTGGGTCGGCGTCATCGGCGGCAACTTGCAGTCGCTGAGCAGCGATCCGCTGAATGAACAGGAAATCCAGCACCTGACGTTCTTGCGTGGTCTCGACTGGCCGATCCACAAACAGGGCCGACCGTGGCTGCGTGTGCCGTTTCCCAAAGAACCGTCTGCCGGCAGCCTGGTGATCGAATTGCCCGAACGATTTGTTCCGGGCAAGTATCGGCTGTTCTGGCGCGTCATCACCAATGGCGTGATTCCTGGTCTGTTTACCTTGCTGTTGTGCATCGGCCTTTATCGGCTGTTGGTGGTGCCCCTGAACAACTTGCGCGAACAGGCCAACGCCTGGCGCGCCGACCAGTTGAATGTACGGCTGTCGAGCGGCATCACCCAACGGCCGGACGAACTCGGCGAGCTGGCGCGGGCATTCGACTCGATGTCCGAACGCCTGCAATCGACCGTCGCCCTGCAACAGCAATTGCTGCGCGACCTGTCCCACGAATTGCGCACACCGTTGAGCCGCTTGCGGGTCGCCAGTGAAAGCGAACAAGGTCTGCTGCAACTGCGTGAGCGCATAGGTCGCGAAGTCGACGGTATGCAAAGACTGGTCGAAGACACCCTGCAACTGGCCTGGCTCGATACTGACCGCACGCCGCTGCCCGACGAGGCGATCCAGATTCAGGCCCTGTGGGAAATGCTCACTGACAATGCCTGTTATGAAAGCGGCTGGCCGAGTCTGCAATTGCAGTGTTCGGTCGAAGCGTCATGCTGGGTGCGTGGCAACCTGAATACGCTGGCGCAGGCACTGGAGAACATTTTGCGCAACGCCATTCGGCATTCGCCTGCGGGCGGGATTGTGCGGCTCGATGGCCGGCGCGATGGCGATTTCTGGCATCTGTGGCTGGAGGATCAGGGCGGCGGCGTAGCGGAAGGGGATCTGGAGCGGATCTTTTCTCCGTTCACCCGGCTCGACGGCTCGCGGCCCGGTGATGGTGGTTTTGGCTTGGGGCTGAGCATCGCGCGCAATGCCGTGCAGCGTCAGGGCGGAAGTATTTGGGCGGAGAACAGCGGGGCGGGGTTACGGCTGAATTTGCGGTTGCTGGCTGAAGGTGATGTTGCGTCGACTGACGCCTTCGCGAGCAGGCTCGCTCCCACATTGGATCTCGGTTCGCCGCAGATCGTGTGATCAACAGTTAATAGTGTCATCACTGCTGACACTATTCTGCGAATGACACTACTCCCTGTGGGAGCGAGCCTGCTCGCGAAGAGGCCACACGCATCACCGCCAATTAAGATGACCCAGCGTAAAAGTCTCACCAGTGGTGAGACTATTGCTGCTTATTCCCATAAACCATAAGCACCGCACTTTGCGTGATATGGCCTGCGCGGGTTTGCCGGTATGATAGGCGCCCCCGCACGTCTGGATTGCGAATACGCCATGACCTTGCAGTACCCAACCATCGCCGATTGCGTCGGCAACACGCCGCTGGTGCGTTTGCAGCGCCTACCCGGTGCTACCAGCAACACCCTATTGCTCAAGCTCGAAGGGAATAACCCGGCGGGTTCGGTCAAGGACCGTCCGGCGTTGTCGATGATCACTCGCGCCGAGTTGCGTGGGCAGATTCATGCCGGCGATACGCTGATCGAAGCGACCTCGGGTAACACCGGCATCGCGCTGGCCATGGCCGCTGCGATCAAGGGTTACAAAATGATCCTGATCATGCCGGACAACTCCAGCGCCGAGCGTAAAGCGGCAATGACTGCGTACGGTGCCGAGCTGATTCTGGTCAGCCAGGAAGAAGGCATGGAAGGCGCCCGCGACCTCGCCCAGCGTATGGAAGCCGAAGGCCGTGGCAAAGTGCTCGATCAGTTCGCCAATGGCGACAACCCTGAAGCGCACTACACCACCACCGGCCCGGAAATCTGGCGTCAGACCCAGGGCACCATCACTCATTTCGTCAGTTCGATGGGCACCACCGGCACCATCATGGGCGTGTCGCGCTACTTGAAAGAGCAGAGCGACAGCGTGCAGATCGTCGGCCTGCAACCGATGGAAGGCTCGGCCATTCCGGGCATCCGCCGCTGGCCGCAGGAATACCTGCCGAAGATTTATCAGGCTGATCGCGTTGATCGCATTGTCGACATGGCGCAAAGCGAGGCCGAAGACGTCACTCGGCGTCTGGCCCGCGAAGAAGGCATCTTCTGCGGCGTGTCCTCGGGTGGTGCGGTGGCAGCGATGCTGCGCCTGTCCAAAGAAGTTGAAAACGCGGTGATCGTCGCGATCATCTGCGACCGTGGCGACCGTTACTTGTCGACCGGCATGTTCGACGCGCCCAACGGATGGCCAAGCACGAGAGAGGCCTGCGCTTCCAGCCCACGGGCGGTAGCAAGGCCGCGCAGATCCCGACCGGCAAAAAACAGCGCTTGAGCATCGAGCGTCTGGCCAATGACGGTCGCGGTATCGCGTTTTTCGAAGGCAAAACCTGGTTCGTCCTCGGCGCCCTTGCCGGTGAAGAAGTCGAAGCGCGGGTGCTCGGCGCCCACGGCAAAGTGGTCGAGGCGCGCACTGAGCGCGTGTTCAAGGCCAGCGAACTGCGCCGCCCGGCACCCTGCCAGCACGCCGGCCGTTGCGGCGGTTGCAGCGTGCAGCATTTGCCCCACGACGAACAGCTTGCCCTGAAACAGCGCATGCTCGCCGAGCAATTGTCGCGTGTCGCCGGTGTCGAACCGGAAGAATGGGCAGCACCGCTGACTGGCCCGGAATTCGGCTATCGCCGTCGCGCCCGGATTGCGGTGCGCTGGGACATGAAGGCGAAGACACTCGAAGTCGGTTTCCGCGCCGCCGGCAGCCAGGACATCGTCGCGATCAGCGAATGCCCGGTGCTGGTACAGCCCTTGCAACCGATCATGACCCGTTTGCCGGAGATGCTCCGTCGCTTGAGCAAGCCGCAAGCGTTGGGTCACGTCGAGTTGTTCAGTGGCTCGTCACTGGCGGTGTTGCTGCGGCACATGGCGCCGTTGTCCGAAGCGGATCTGACGATCCTCAAGGACTTCTGCCAATTCCATGAAGCGCAGTTGTGGCTGCATGGCGAAGGCGAGCCGCAACCGGTCGATGCCACCCAGTCGCTGGGTTATCGCCTCGAGCAGTGGGATCTGAATCTGGCGTACCGACCGGGTGACTTCATCCAGGTCAATGCCGGCGTCAACGAAGCGATGGTCGCGCAGGCGCTGGACTGGCTGAAACCGGGTAGCGATGAACGTGTGCTGGATCTGTTCTGCGGCTTGGGCAACTTCGCTTTGCCGCTGGCCAAAACCGTGCGCGAAGTGGTGGCAGTCGAAGGCGTGCAGACCATGGTCGATCGCGCCGAAGCCAACGCCGCTAGTAACAATTTGCATAACACAAAGTTTTTTCAAGCCGATTTATCCCAGCCTTTGACCGATGCC
>Ga0163162_10000818_pt1 | contig 28877 bp, 8 predicted proteins | sample S55metaG_FD_115310 | JGI IMG/M metagenome (GOLD analysis project Ga0163162, IMG submission 115310) | Switchgrass rhizosphere microbial communities from Kellogg Biological Station, Michigan, USA - S5-5 metaG | ecosystem: Host-associated > Plants > Roots > Rhizosphere > Soil | place: USA: Michigan... | reverse complement strand
CTATTGCGGGATGTGGTGGCTCATAGTAATTCGAAGGATTTTCTGCGATCCGCGCGTAACCTGTTCGACGATCATGACGAAATCGTCGGACAGGTTGCGGCGCTGCAGCGGTTGATTGCTACGACAACTGCTCGTCGTTTCGAAATCTCATATCGCCTGACTCTCGCTGACGTCTACAGCAAAAACAACCAACCGGAACAAGCCGCCGGCGTGTTGCGGGTGTTGGTCCAAAAGAATCCGACGAACTATGGCGTGCTGACCGAGAGCGCAGACTTTTGCTGGCGACTCGGCCTGCGCTCGAACTCGATCGCCATTCTCCAGTCGGGTATGCAACGCGGCATCGGCAGGTTTCACTATCTCTTCGGGCGAAAGCTGGCGGCGCGTCAGGTCGAGATGCAGAACTTCAGCGCTGCACAGGCGGTGCTCGAAAGACTAAACCGCGAAGATCGGTTGAACACCGAAGTGTTCCACGAGCTCGCGAAGGTTTATGTGCGCAGCGGAAAGCAGGAGCAGCTACGCACGACCTTCGGCGCAACTATTGAAGCAATCAAAAAGCAGGACATTGATGTGCGGGAGATTCGGTCTCAGGTTGCAACCCTTCGCAAAGAGATGATCGACGCCTTTACCCTCTTGAAAGACTACTCATCCGCAATAGAACAGCACATCGAGATTATCAATCGCGATCCGGATGATGAGGAACGGGTCGACGACGCGATCAGTTACGTGCGCCGGTATGGTGGCGGGGACACCCTCGTCAATTATTAAGGGGGAGTCGCAAGCGAGGCGTACAAGAATTATCGCTGGAATGTTGTGCTCGCGCGGATCTACGACGCGAAGGGCGATTGGGCCAATGCGGCGCGGCAATATCACCTCGCGCTCGATAACCAGCCGGAGATGACCGAGCTCTACGATTCTCTCGCTGATGTTTATACACGCGCAAAAGACTACGGCTCGGCAATCGCCACACTGCGAAAAGCCCAGGAGCTGTCTAACGATGATCCGCAGTACATCAAGCAGTTAGTCGCTTTGCTCGAGAAGGCCGGCCGTCACCAGGAGGCAGAAGCCGAGAGACGTAAGTTACCGCCGGAGGAAACCAAAAAGCTTTCCGTAAGTGATCAATTCGCGGAAGCTGCGCGGCTGCGTGGGACCAATCTCAAGACTGCCGTGCAGAACTATCGAAATGCATTCAACGCGTTTGCTGCCGACCCGTTCAAGAACGAGTTGAAAACTTCAGACATCGTTGGTTATGTGCAGGCTGTTAGAAGTGAAGAAAGTCTCGATCAAATCATGTTGCGGCTTTGGGAGCTGCGGGGCCGTCTGACTGCGGAGGCTGGAGGGCAGAATGCCACTCATGCCGGTAAAGCGAAGGAGTTGCTGGCGACACTCGACGGCGCTATCGCTGAAGGAGTTGGCGGTGTCGCTGCGGAAAGAGCGACGAGTGATGAGCTGGCGGCGTTATTTAAGTTCATCAAGGAGCAGACAAAAATTGCACTGAACAAAGATGGCAGTGCTAACAGTACATTGGCGCTCATGCGCGATCTCAGTAAGCGAGCCGGATTTGGATCGATCGAAGAAGAAATATTGCTCTCGTTTAAAGAGCGCGACTATGCAGCGCGTGATTGGCCGGCCTATCAAACTCATGTACGTGGCATCGTGGACCTCTATGATGAACGTGGCGCCTATCAGGCAATTCTCAATTTGCTCGAGGCTGAACACGCCCGCGATCCGCACGCTGTTGATTTTGACTTTGCGAGTTTGATTGCGACCAACGCGCGTCTGCTGGGAGACAATGCGCGTGAGCTAAAGGCTTTGAGAGAGCATTATCAAACACCGGTTAACGCTCAGTTACTAACGTCGCAGGACCCGCTCATCGAACGCTATTTCGAGATGCTTTGGGCGAACGGTGAGAGCAGTAGAAGCGAGCTGCTTTCGTGCGCGCAAAATTCAACGCCACATCAACTACAGCTCGTCGCTTTCCTGCTGCGCAAGGAAGATAAGGAGTTGGCCCATGTGGCAATCCAGAGTTCGCCTTTGCCAGATGTCTGGAAGTACTCACGCAACGCAGAAGCTAGTTTGGCGCTGAAGGAGTTCGACGATCGCAGCGAGCAGTATTTTTCTTCAGCGCTAAACTTCCGGCCGATCGGCGAGCTCGTCAAACAAACGCCGGACACCAAAGCGCAACTGGTTGGTGACGATTGGTATCAACTGGCGCAGAAGTATGGCCGCTGGTTGTACTCGGCTGCGCAGGGGGTATGTGACGATCCTGCAAAGCACAGAACCGAGCGCGGTAGCGCCGGGTCAAACTCATCGCAAAGCCAGCATCGGGAAATTGACCCGGCGCTACCGCGCTCGGTTCTGTGCGTTGGATCGCGTGAGAAGTCTCGATCGTTGCTGCCGGCGATGATTGAGAACCGGCCTGCGGATTCGGGTGAGCAGGCCAAGCTGGGTCGCTGGTACCTCGAGCAGAAAGATTTTGGCGGGGCTAAAGAGCACCTCGTGCTGGCCCACGACGCACAACCTGACGACAAGACTATCGTCGCTGATCTTGGTTCTGCGTATTTCCTGAGCGGAGACTCGCGCAAGGCAAATGAGTTGTGGGACGAAATCATCGCGAAGAGCGATTCGATTGCCGATCACTCGCTTTATCTCGAGACTCTGGTCAAACACAAGTTGAATGAGCAGGCCCGTCTGCGCGTGACGAAATTCGTGACGACCACTCTGCAGAAAGACCTTGACGCTGAAGAGGATTACGACTCAACCGAACGAAAGCAGCAGTTCGCCAGTTTCGGAAACCTCATCAAAACTCTTGCTCGATCATTCTCTGCATCTGACTCTTCGGAAGCGCAACTCGCTCCCGCTGTCGAGGCGAAGAAGGCGCGGTTCTTCGCTCAGCTGTGTGCCGGCGCTCCTGACAACCGGTTCCTGCCGGAGTTCCTGATTCGCAACTCAATTGTGTCGCGTCATGAAGCCGGGCCGTTCTACCAGATTCTGATTGCGCGCAGTGGAGGAATGCCAGGCTACGAGCGCGACTATGCCTATTCGGGTCTGATCAGTGAAAGTTTTGACGATTCCACGGTTGAGTACGCGCTCGATCAGGAAACCGAATACCACCGCTCGGAACCCGACTACGATCAGATCAAGTGGCAGCGAGAGTATCTCGACTATCTGATCGAACAGCGACAAACGGAGCCTGCCCGCCAGTTGATCGCGTCGATTGAAGCCGCGCTCAAGTGGCACTACGCGCGTCCGGTTTGGTTGTGCTTCGCATCTTTGCGATTGGACGTTCGCGCAGGCCATGTCGCTGAAACTATGAACGATATGCAACGCCTGGTCGGAATAAAAAGCAATCCCAACTCGACTGAAACGTTACCGCCGAGTATTGAGCGTTTGAATCAAGCGGTTACTCTCCTTCGCGACGAGGGACGTGGCGAAGAAGCACGCTCGTTGCTCGAATCGGCTTATGCGCGAGAGCTGGCGTTGGAACAGTTTGAGGCGACGTATTTCGCCGGATTAGCGCGTGTCGCCTTCGAACGCGGAGATAAAGCCCTTGGCTTGAAATGGCTTCAATCAATGATCGATTCGACGAAGCCGGATCGAAATCAAGCTGTCGCAATCGCTCCGGCAACGGCGTTACAACTCGCTGCGGAGATGGCGGGCGAGTTCGGAGAACTTGAAGTCGCTCTTGGATTTCGACAACAACTCCTGGTTGAGTTACCGGACGACGAACAAAACCAGATTGAGCTCGTGCGCTTACTCAGTGCGAACGGAAAGTCGGATGATGCGATTCAGCAGCTCGCAGACATCATCGGTAATCGCCTGCTGACCAGAAACACGCGCTGGCAGGCCGTATGGCTCGCGCCCGAGATCGTGGCGCAGAATTCTTTCCGGTGGGAAAAGCTGCGTGATCGTGTTCGTAACGTAAGTCCAAACGACAGTGAGATGAACGTCGCGCTCGAGTCTCTTTCGCTAAGTTCTGTGAAACCCCTCGCAGATAACTCTGCTCCGAATGCATATCTAAGCAGTCTTCGGGCCATCATTGAAAAGCGGGCCGGGAACAATATAGAGAGTCGGAATAGCTTCACGCGCGCGTTGGTCGAGTCCCGCGAGTTAGCGGCGTGGATAGCGTTCGCGTTCATGGAAGACGAGCCACTCGAGCAGCTTGTCGCGCTCTATTTAAAGGAGAACCAACCCGGTGCGGCGTTGAAGCTGGCGGAGCGCGTAGCGGCGTTCCAGCCAAATCAAAACTCAGCCGCGCAGGAAACTACGTCTCGATATCAAACTCTACAGCAACGGGCTGATGAACGCAGGCGGGCGTCGCATGTGAACTTGCTCGAGTTACTTTCGATCGCGGCCGAGCAGCTCGGTGATATGAATCGTGCCGAGGAACTCGAACAACTAAGATTCGCGCTCCTGGTTAAAAAGCCCGACCGCGATCTCGCGCAGGCACGACTCAACCATTTGCGTGAAGTTCGAACTGGAGCACAACCGCGGAAGTTGTCGCTCGTTATAGATCAGAGGCTCGTCGGATCCGGATGATAGTTTTCACGCAAAGGCGCAAAGATCGCAAAGGCGCAAAGCGCTCCGCGTTTCAAAACGGCTTTCTTTGCGTCTTTGCGTGAAAGCTTTTCCTGGAGATACAAGTTATGCGCTGGAAATCACGTCTAACATCATTCGCAATCTGCTTCGTAATTGGCTTGGTGGTTGCAATCATCGTTGCCGCCTTTCTCCGGCAGAGACACCATCGAGCACAACCGCAACTGACACCTTGTCAGACCAACGACTACTTCAATCGCCCGGAAGAAGTTCTGACTGCGATCAAGAGCGACGAAGTCTCCGTGCGGCGCGAGATGTTCAAGCGTCTGTTGCTCCGACCCGAGATCTCGACCGTCTATTACGACTACGAGCGTGACCTCAATTACCCGGAACGCACCGATCGCGCGCGGCTCGAGTACGTGCAACTCGACGACACCCCGCCGGCGGAAGCGGTACTTACCTTCGTGCGCCTCGAACATCCGATGGCCTTGATATTCAGTAATGACTCCTGCGGCTGGAAACCTGTTGGCGCGCTGAGCAGTTGGTTGCGCTTTGAAGATTACCCTTATGACAGTTGGCTCACGCTGCCCGCGACTATCAAGCCCGGGATTCACGAGTTGATGGTGCGCGACAGCAATGGCGACGCAACGTTTTACTTTCGCAAAGCACGGTTGCTGCGATTGGACCGTGGTCATCTCACACAAATTGCGGAGTTCGACGAAGAGATTCTCGAACCCGTAGAGGGATACACGGATCGTGACTGGAACGATGTCAAACGAAAGCAGGCAAGTAACATCACTTTCTCTCCTGGTTCGGCAGTCGAGAACCCGACAATCCAGATCGAAACCACGACATCACTAATCAAACTGCGCGGTCCAATACCGTCTTACAGTTACTGGCTGGAGACGGACGGCGCCTGGCACACAAGGAAAAGAAATTGGAGCGCCAGATCTTCGCAAGTGGTCAAAGTGCTGAACATTACAAAAGAACCGTGGCTGGTTTGGACCGCGACTGCAGGAAGGTTTGTCGGGAAATGATCAGGAAATACAGAATTCGATTGATAGCAGCGTCCCTGGTGCTGATCTGCGTCGCGCTAATTGTCTATGCCCGCGCCACCCGCTCCAACAAGAACCCCTACAGTCTCGCTGGAGACTTGCCGCGCGGCGCGTTGGTCTATGCTCAATTCCAAAATCTTCCCGAGCTGATCACTCAATGGGAGAAGTCTCAACTCAAAGAACGCTATCTCAGCAGCACGAGCTATCAGCAACTCCAACACCGGCACCTCGCGATGAAATTGATCTCGCGCTGGGAGGAGTTTAATAACGCACTCGGCTTTCCGCTCGACCTCTCGACGATTGGTTCTTCGACTGACGGCGCGGCGGCTGTCGCCATCTATGACATCGGACAACTTGACCTGCTCTTCGTCGCGCCGATTAGCGACGAGAAAGTCGCCCTCACACAGTTTTTCAAGAGCAAAGATCAGTTCGAAGAGATGGAGACGCCGGATGGCGCTCCTTATTACAGTCACACAGTGGAAGCCGATCGTGGCCGGCAGAAGCAGGTGCTCGCGTTCGCTACTGTGAACGGACGCTTCCTTCTCGGGACAAACGAGAAGCTGTTTCTGCGCGCGCTCGCCAACATAAACAAGCGTGCAAGAAACGATAGTATCGCCGACGATCCGATCTTTAAGACTTTGAGCCGCAAGGTGACTCCTCACTTCGCGACAATCTGGGTGGACCAGTCAAAGCTCAACGCCGATTACTACTTCAAGCATTACTGGCTGATGCAAAACGTCGCCGAGCTGAAATCTATTCGTGCGGGTATGTTTGATCTTGAGCAACAGCAGTCGAGATGGATCGAGCGGCGTGAGTTTTTGACGACTGCGCCGTCCGAACGAAGTAGTTCCGGAATCGCAGCGGCCGAGTTGCGGCAGTTGTATTCGCGCACGCCCAGCGATGCTCCTTTCGTCAGGTTCCGGTCGCTCGCAAATAATCCCACGCTGCCGGGCGCGATCATACGCGACACGCTTTTTGACAGTCCTGTTGAGCAGGAGAGCAGCGGCAGATCGTGGTCGTGGGATTCGTATAGCTCCGAAGATTTCTATCCTACGAGCGGCGAAGAATACGACACCTACGATCGCTATTCTAATCTTGATGACAGCTACGAAAGGACGATCAATGATCCATACGACGCCCGTGTCAGTGAACGCGTCGAGCCCGGTCGAAATCCGCAGGCTGCGGAACTGGAACATCAATTCCTCACTGGCTTGCAAAGCGTTCTGAGTCCGTCGCGCCCTTCTTCAGTTGCAGTCGCAACCACACCACACACCAGCAAGGGGCCGCTGTTTGTAGAGTTTCGCAAGGTTGCGATTTTCAATCTGCAATCGCCTGGAAGTTTGCGACGTGAGTTGTTGGAACAGACTTTGGCGCAGGGAGCTCAGGCTCGTCTGACAGTCGTCAGTTCCGCGTCGCAGCCGAGATGGGAAAACCATGGTGTCTGGCGTTCCCTGGATCTTCCGATGCTCGGTTGGGAAATCTGTTACACGCTCAAAGACAACCTGCTGATCGTTTCGAACAGCAACGAAATGATGAAAGCCGTGCTGGGGCCGCATGAGAAACAGTCGAGCGTCTCCGCCGATATCGATGAGCTGACGATCATTCGTTTCGATCGACGCAAGGAGTCGTTTGACGACATCGTCAACGTACTCGACGCCGGCGCGATCAAGCAGCAACAGGCAAGTAACCCGGATATCAAAACCTCGCAGGAATTCTTTTCCGGCAACATCAGCAGCCTGCTAAACGTCGCTTCCGACCTGAGCCGCATCGAGATCAAGCGAAAGTCAGTGGGAAACAATTTGCATGAGGAGATCGAGTTGGTGATGAAGTAGGACGGGCTTTGCACGAAAAGTGATTCTTCTCTGCGATCTCTGCGTATCTCCGTGCTCTCTGCGTTAAATGATTTCTCGCGACGTACAGTTACGCAGAGATCACAGAGATACGCAGAGATCGCAGAGAAGGCGATTGTCTCTAAAGATGCTTAGTTTGTAGTTCCCAATTCGGTTCAGTTCAGCCACCAAAAAACTGAAGATTAGTGCAAAAAATCATTTGTTTGTCTGGTCCAAGACTGAGTAGCATTACTGACAGACACGCGAGCCAAACACCTACATAATAACGCCTTCCCCCCTTTTAATCTTCGATGAACCCCGCGGGTTGTTAGTACGGGGTAAACGTGTCGGCACAGGCTATCCCGTGGAATACATCCGCGTGGTCCAAGGGGATGGATGGGAATCCAAAAATCCTACCTTGAGCCCAACGATACGAAGAAGCAGCCAGCGAATCTTTAAAGACTAGCTGGTCTTTGCTTGGAGACGTGCGAGCGCAGTCCCTCTCTCGTATCTCTCTCTCCAAATTAAAGAGTTCAATCGCGTAGCCAACTGGCTAAAATGGCGGTAGCCTGCCTTCTTCCAAGACAACAGTGACAAACGACGATCTGATCCTGGCGAGGAACACGCCTTTAACAGGAGTCTTCAGTCATCACCGTCTCACGCGGGTGCTGCTGGCCACCGTGATCTTAGGTTTTTCAGCCGGACTTGGTCTGCTCTCGATCGCGTCGCTGACTCCACCAGCTATCAAGGTTAACGCGCCTTTAACTGAGTTCTCTTCAGCACGCGCGCGCGAATACTTGAAGGCCATTACGGTGAAGCCGCATCCGATCGGCTCACCCGCACATGCCGAAGTACGCGACTTCATCCTCGGTGAACTAGGTAAGATCGGATTACAGCCGCAAGTGCAGACGACAACCGCCATCAACACTCACTGGGATCCTCCTTATCGCGCCGCCACTGTCCAAAATATCGTCGCGAAACTCCAGGGCACGGCCAACACGCGCGCAGTCCTGCTCGTTGCGCACTACGATGCGGCGCAGTTAAGCCTCGGAGCCAGCGATGATGGCGCAGCGGTAGTGAGTTTGCTCGAAACGCTACGCGCCCTGAAAGCAAGCGCACCTTTAAAGAACGATGTGATTTTTCTCGCTACAGATGGCGAAGAGGCCGGGCTACTCGGGGCAACGGCATTTGTTCAGCAGCATCCCTGGGCCAAAGACGCCGGTGTGGTGCTCAATTTTGAAGCACGCGGAGACCATGGCCCATCAATCATGTTTGAAACCAGCGACGATAACGGCTGGTTGATTGACGAGTTTGCTGAATCTGTGAGCTCGCCGGTAGCCAATTCACTCTCAGCGGATATTTACAAGCTTCTTCCGAACGACACCGATTTCACTGTGTTCAAACAGGCCGGCATGAACGGTCTGAATTTCGCTTACATTGAAGGCGCCAACGTTTATCACACCAATCGCGACAATATGGCGAACCTCGACGAGCGGAGTCTGCAACAACATGGGATGTATGCACTCGCTCTTGCTCGCGGCTTTGGAAACTCAGATCTCAATCGACCAACCAACAGCAGTAACGATGTTTACTTCGACCTCTTCGGAAGAACGTTGATCCATTACTCGCGAACAACAGCGCTCATGCTTTCGATTTTCGTAGCGCTTGTCACTCTCGGCGCGATCGCTTTGGGTTTAAGGCGAGGACTATTGACGTGGTCAGGTCAGGTCTTAGGATTTCTAGCCCTGTTGCTCAGCATGATTGCCGCGACGCTGGTCGTGATGTTGATGTGGTGGGCGCTCGATAAACTCGCGGTTTCACGAGCGCCCTTTCAGCAGGGAGATACGTGGACAAACCATCTGTACCTGATTGGCTTCGTTCTGATCGCAGTGGCCGCCACCACGATCGTGTACAGCCTGTTTAGAAAGAAGGTGAGCGTTGACAACCTGGCTATCGGCGCGCTTGTCTGGTTTTTGCTTTTCCTGATTGTCGCGCACATTTATCTTCCGGGTGGAAGTTATCTTTTGGTATGGCCGCTTTTGTCGGGGCTCATCGCCTGGATTCTCAAGTTCACTTTGCCGGCGGGAAAGTTGTCTCTAACTAAACTCTGTCTCATTTCCGCCGTCTGTGCAGCGCCGGGCGTCATCTTAATATCGCCACTGATTTACCAGACCTTTGTCGCTGTTGGAATCAGTCAGACCAGTTTGATCGTAGTTCCCGTTACGCTGTTGCTTGGACTGTTGGTAGTCAACTTCGACCTCGTGGCAAGTAGTTTCAGGTGGTTGTTGCCTGTGGCTTCGACACTCGCTGCCGTTTGCTTCATAGCGGTGGCGCTCTTACAACCGGATTTCAGTCAGCAGGAACCCAAAACCAATGAAATCTTTTACGTGTTGAATGCCGACACGGGTAAGGCTGTATGGGCCACTGCCGATGCGCGTCCGGATGAATGGACCTCTCAATTTCTGTCCGCTAACGCTTCCGCGGTGGCGCTGAATGAGCTTCCCTGGCTAAACGGAGAGGTCTTTCTACAACAGCCCGCTTCGGCTGCAACGCTGACCGGGCCGGAGATCAAAGTGCTGGACGATCAAGTTCAGGATCAGACAAGACTCATACACATGCGTGTCAGCTCAGCTCGAGACGCTGCGCAGCTCATTATCTATTCCGGCACTGAGATCTCCGAAGCGTCTATCAATGGTCAACCGCTGGCTAAACGACAAGACGCACCCGCCTGGCAGAAGGACCAGATGCTGATCTACTCGGCGCCTCCACGAGAAGGTATCGAACTAGTTCTCAAGACTAAATCCTCTGAGCCGCTGATCATGAAGGTGGTGGATCGATCGTATCAATTTCCGGAATTAACGAACTTAACAATCAAAGCGAGGCCGAGTGACATCGTGCCGACGCCCTTCAGTTACAGCGATTCAACTTTCGTCAGTAAGAGTTTTTCGTGGCCACAAGAAGAACAAAAGGCCCAAAACAGATAAGTTAATTTTTGAGCCTTTTGTGCTTTTTGTGGCTATTAATTCTAACTCTGCATTGGAGTGTTCTTATGAGTGATTTGCAATTAATCGACGCTGTGAAGACAGGTCAGCCAGCTAAGGTTGAAGCAGCCTTGAACGCCGGCGCTGACGTCCATCAGCAGGATGAGCAAGGCTGGGCGCCTTTAAACTGGGCCGCGGGAAAAGGAAACGTGGAGATTGTGAGTTTGCTGCTTAATCGCGGCGCCGACGTTTCTCAGACGGGCCGAGATCAAAGAACGCCTTACCAGATTGCCCTCGCAGCAAAACATACCGACGTCGCTCGACTGTTGAAAGAAGCTGAGTCTGCTGCAAACGGAGCGAGCGGTGATTCCTCGTCGAGGGATTATGCGCGAGCTTATTTGCTCGGGGACTTGCGGAAGTTCAGTGACTGGCGTGAGGAAAAAACTAATTGGAAGGATATCGATCGCGCGGATGAGAATGGAAACTCCCACGAACTCTCTGACGACGAGGTGGTATTCCTCCAGGAAGATTTCACCGTTACACAGCTTATCTGGCCCGGTGAAAACGTCATCTTCAATCGCACTACCCCAGAGTGGATAGATTTTTGTACGCAAGAGTTGCAGTTCAAAGTTCCTGACGACTTTGACCTGATCGCCTCAAACCCGGCAGCGAAATCGGCGGAAGCCAACTAACTGTAATTCGGGTCTGATGCGGCTTATTCCAACGACACTCGTCGAGCTTTTGCGCGCACGTGCTGGGTCCCATCCCGACAAGAATGCCTACACATTCTTGATCGATGGAGAAACAGCGGAAACCAGTCTGTCTTATGGCGGGTTGGACCAGCGAGCCCGCGCGATTGGCGCGCGGCTGCAGAGTCTAAACGCTAAAGATCAGCCTGTATTATTACTCTACCCGCCAGGGCTCGAATACATCGCGGCCTTCTTCGGTTGCCTCTACGCGGGGGCAGTCGCCGTTCCGGTGTACCCACCAACGTCGCAACGGTCGCTGCCGCGTCTCTGGTCGATCCTCAAAGATGCGCGCCCGCGCGTAGCCCTCACCACCGATCAAATCTTCTCGAATCTCCTCGGCCAACCGAATCTCGATCAGCTTCAATGGGTGACGACTGACAATCTCGATGTCAGTCTCGCAAGCCAGTGGCGGAGTGAGCCTTTGCAGGGCCAGTCGCTGGCGTTCATTCAGTACACTTCCGGATCTACAGCCACGCCCAAAGGTGTCGTGCTCACCCATGACAACCTCCTGCACAACCAGCGCATGATTCAGATTGCTTTCGAGCAAACTGAGCAGTCCATCATTCTGGGCTGGTTACCGCTCTACCACGACATGGGCCTGATCGGAAACGTGTTGCAATCGATGTATTGCGGCGCGCGCTGCGTCTTGATGTCGCCGCTCAGTTTCATGCAGCGGCCCTTGCGTTGGCTCCAGGCGATCTCGCGCTACCAGGCAACCACGAGTGGCGGGCCAAACTTCGCTTACGACCTGTGCGTGCGCAAGATTGGACAGGGGGAACGAGCAGATCTGGATCTGCGAAGTTGGAGCGTTGCCTTTAACGGCGCCGAGCCGATTCGCAGCGGCACGATCGATCGATTTGTCGCAGCGTTCGAGCCGTGCGGTTTTCGTCGCGAAGCTTTCTTCCCGTGCTACGGCCTGGCTGAAGCGACGCTCTTTGTCTCTGGCGGTTTGAAGTCCGCTCCGCCGGTCGTCACGACAGTGAAGCGCTCGGCGCTGGAGACGAACGAAGTTGTTGCGGCGGATGCGAGTGATTCAGACGCGACGTCGTTAGTTGGCTCGGGACACAATTGGCTGGATCAGGAGATCCGAATTGTCGATCCAGTGTCATTAAACGAATGCCGTTCCGGTGCGATCGGTGAAATCTGGGTGGCTGGTCCTCACATCGCGGGGTCTTACTGGAATCGACCAGAAGAAACCGAAACGACTCTCAAGGCCTACATCGCAGACAAAGGACCGTTTCTGCGCACTGGCGATCTCGGATTCATGCAGGCGGGAGAACTGTTCGTTACGGGGCGCGCAAAGGATCTGATCATCATTCGTGGACGGAACTATTTTCCGCAGGACATTGAGTTAACGAGCGAAAACAGTCATGCGAGTTTGCGAGTGGGTGGCGGAGCGGCATTTTCGATCGACGTGTCCGGCGAAGAGCGTCTGGTGGTGCTGCATGAAATCGATCGACGTCACAACTCGGATTTGAACGACGTAATTGGCGCGATTCGCCGGGCAGCAGCTGAAGAATATGAGTTGCAAACCCACGCTATAGCTTTGCTCAAGGCCGGGAGTCTACCAAAGACGTCGAGCGGGAAGATTCAACGTCATGCCTGCCGGGCCGGTTTTCTGAAAGGCGAGTTTGAGGCGCTCGCAACGTGGCAAGCGAATGTGGAAACCGTTGATGTTAATAGCACGGCGCCGGTTGAAAGCAATGCTGATCGGAGTGCAATCGAGCAATGGCTGGTTGACGCTTTAGCGACACGCCTGCGAGTCGATCCTTCTGAGATCCAGAGTGATCGACCCGTGACCTATTACGGTGTGGATTCCCTCATGGCGGTGGAGCTCATGCACACCATGGAAACGTCCTTTGGTGTGAATGTAACTGTGGCCGATCTGCTGCAAAGCCCCAGTCTGGCCGATCTGGCGGCATGCTTATTCGATTCCTTGAACGCGCGCGTCGAGCAGATTCAAATACCCTTAACACCGCAAGCCCGACCAAGAGAATCAGAACTCTCATACGGCCAGCGAGCACTTTGGTTCCTGCATCAACTTGCTCCTGAGAGCGCCGCCTACAACATTTCGGCTGCGGCGCGCATTCATTCGACTCTCGACGTAGTGGCGCTGCAACAGTCTCTCCAGATGTTGATTGACCGGCATCCGGCGCTGAGAACAACTTTTCCGGTGGAAGCAGAGACGCCGGTACAGCGGGTTAACGACTTCGTCACGATTAATCTCAACCAGGAAGACAACAGCCACCTGAATGAGGCTGCGTTCGCAGATCACATAAGAGAAGAAACAGTTCGTCCTTTCGATCTCAGCGACGGCCCACTCCTTCGTGTAAGTATCTTCGAGCGTACAACGCTTTACCTCAAGAGTCCGGATACACAGTTGGACACAGTCAGTACCACCTGCGATAGCGGGTGGGTGGGTAGCGATGCAGCGACTGAGGTCCTCAATACAGGCGTGAAGGCTACGCACCCACCCGCTATCGCAGGTGGTACTGACTGTGTCCAAGAGCAAGACCGACTTGTGACGCAAAGCCAGCGGACAACGCAAGAGTACGTGCTGCTATTCGTCGCGCACCACATGGTGGCCGATTTCTGGTCGATGGCGCTGCTCATTAACGAGCTGATAACAATCTATCAAACACAAACAGCGGGCTCGACCACTGAGCTGGGGCCGCTCTCGGTGAATTACCTCGACTACTCTCGATCGCAAGCAGAAATGCTTGCCGGACCAGAAGGTGAACGGCTTTGGGACTACTGGCAAAAGCAGTTAAGCGGCGCGCAGACAGTACTCAATCTACCGGCCTCCCGTCCGAGACCGCAGGTGCAGACCTATGCCGGATCTAATGAGCGCTTTCGTCTTGATAAAGGGTTAACCGCAAAACTCAAGCAACTTTCTCAGGATCACAACAGCACTCTCTACACGACCCTGCTCGCTGCATTTCAGATCTTGTTGTATCGGTACACCGGACAAGAGGATTTTCTGGTTGGCACTCCGACATCGGGCCGTCGCGCCGCTGCGTTTCGCACAGTTGCCGGTTGCTTCATGAATCCAGTAGTCCTGCGCGCGCGTGTCTCTCCTGAGATGACGTTCGAATCGTTCCACAGCGATGTGCGCCAGACAGTACTCGAGGCCCTCGAGCACGAGGAGTATCCCTTTGGTCTGCTGGTGGAGCGGCTTCAGCTCGAACGCGACCCCAGCCGCGCGCCTCTATTTCAGATCATGTTTTCGTGGCAGCAATCGCCGTTGCCTCAACAACCGGAATTGTCGTCCTTTGCCCTCGGCGAAAGCGGCAAGCAGATGGACATCGGCGGTCTTGTGTTGGAACCGATGCCGATGGATCAACCAGTCGCGCAGTTTGATCTGACGTTTCTGATGGCGGAAGTCGGAGACGAGCTCGCGGGTGTGATGCAGTACAACACGGATCTCTTCGACGCCACGACGATCTCAGGTCTCGCTCAACATTTCCAGGTCTTGCTAGCGGGCATTGTGAGTGATCCACAGAAACGAGTCGTTGATCTGCAACTCCTGACGCCGCTCGATGCAAAACTATTGCTGAAGGATTTCAACGACACTGTCGCTGACTATGACGAGGAGCTTTGCCTGCATGAGCTTTTCGAAGAGCAAGTCAAACGCACCCCGAATCAAACAGCCCTGGTCTTTCGAGATCGTGAATACACATACAGCGAGCTGAATCGCCGCGCCAATCAGTTAGCGCATCATTTGAAAAAGCTGGGTGTTGGACCGGAAGTCTGCGTCGGTATCTGTCTCGAGCGCTCATTGGAAATGGTCGTCGGCTTGCTCGGCATACTTAAAGCTGGAGGCGCTTATCTACCTCTCGACCCGCAGTATCCGAAGGATCGTCTGGCCTACATGCTGGCCGACTCAGAAGCGCGCGTGCTGTTGACGCAAAGCGATCTGGCCGTGGATTTAACTGCTGATGTGCAGCGAGTTTATCTCGATCCCCAGGCGGATTTCGTTGGGGAGCCTGAAGAAAATCCGTCGAGCGAAAGCACGGCGCAGAATTTGGCTTACGTCATCTACACCTCGGGTTCAACCGGACGGCCCAAGGGTGTGATGATCTCGCATCGCAACGTAGTCAACTTCTGCGCCGGCATCGATCGCTGCTTCGGATCGCAGGAGATTGGAACGTGGCTGGCGGTGACGAGCATCTCTTTCGACATCTCCGTGCTCGAGTTGCTGTGGACGCTGACACGAGGCTTCAAGGTCGTAATACAGTCAGAAGCGGAAACCACGTCCACTACTATCGAACAGTCGAAAACAACTTCATCGCGACGAAGCATCGACTTCAGTCTGTTCTACTTTGCAAGTGAAGAGAATGGATCTCCGGAAGATCGATACCGTCTTTTGATGGAGGGCGCAAAGTTTGCCGACGAACACGACTTCACCGCAGTCTGGACGCCGGAGCGTCACTTCCACGAATTCGGTGGTCTCTATTCAAACCCTGCTTTGACCAGCGCTGCGCTCGCAACGATCACGAAGCGAGTTCAACTGCGCGCCGGCAGTGTGGTGCTGCCGCTTCATCATCCGATCCGTGTCGCGGAAGAGTGGGCGTTTGTGGATAACATCTCGCACGGTCGCGTAGCGGTTTCCTTTGCATCAGGTTGGCATAGCGACGACTTCGTTTTTTCGCCGGAAAACTATCCCGATCGCAAACAGCTCATGTTGAGGCAGCTCGAGACAGTGCGAAGCCTCTGGCGCGGGGATGACATGAGCTTCAAAGCCGGCGCGGGCAACGACGTCGAGATCAAAATTCATCCGCGACCGATTCAACCGGAGCTCCCATTCTGGATCACAACCGCCGGACACAGAGACACGTTTCGCGCGGCAGGTGAGGCCGGAGCCAATCTGCTCACACACCTGCTGGGCCAGACTGTGGAAGAGCTTGCTGAGAAGATTGAGATCTACCGGCAATCGTGGCGGCCGCAAAAGGGAAGCGCAGAGAAGCCGTTTGTGACTCTCATGCTTCACACCTTCGTCAGCTCCGATCTCGCATACGTCGCGGAAAAAGTGCAGGGACCTCTGTGTCGCTATCTGGCCAGCTCGATCGGTCTGGCGAAAAACTTTCTCCGCAGCCTCGGACACGAAGTTGCAGATGAGCTGACGGCTGACGATCTCGAGGCGCTGCTGGCCCATGCTTTCGATCGTTACTATCAAACGAGCGGTCTATTCGGCACGCCGGAAACATGCATGCAGATGGTTGACCGCCTGAAGCTCGCAAACGTCGATGAAGTCGCATGTCTGATCGACTTCGGCGTTGATGTCGACTCTGTCATTTCCAATCTGACCTACCTCGACCAACTCAGAAAACGCAATCAGATCAAGAAGGAAGAAGGCGACTACTCGATCGCTACTCAAGTGGCGAAACACGGTGTGACGCACATGCAATGTACGCCCTCGCTCGCGCGGCTGCTGTTACTCGACTCTTCCTCACACGGGGCAATTACAAACTTGCAGCACCTTTTGCTGGGCGGGGAAGCCGTCCCAAGCGAGCTCGTGGCCGAACTAAAAACTTATACCAACGCCACCGTTCGCGACATGTATGGTCCCACGGAGACGACGATTTGGTCCGCCACTTATACCGGCGACTGCGGCCCACAGACGATGCCGATCGGCAAGCCGATGGCAAATCAGATGGTCTACGTGTTGGACAAGCAATTGCGGCCGGTACCGCTCGGAGTGACGGGCGAACTCTACATCGGTGGAGCCGGCGTAAGCAGAGGTTACTGGAAGCAGGCGGATTTGACTGGCGAACGTTACGTGCCGGATCCGTGGGGCCCACAAGGCGGGGCGCGCATGTACCGGACCGGCGATCTCGTGCGCTATCGACCTGACGGCAGCCTGGAGTTTTTAGGACGAGTAGACAGCCAAGTGAAACTTCGCGGTCATCGCATTGAGCTCGGTGAGATAGAGACGGTGCTCAGGCAACACGAATCCGTCCGCGAAGCAGTCGTTGCAATTAAAGAGCTCACGCCCGGCGACAGTAGTCTCGTTGCTTACATTGTTCCGCAGCAATCGGGGGGCAAGAGCAGGGAACTTTTAGACGTCGAGCATCACGGAAGTTTTCAAACGAGCATTATCTATAAGGAAGTGTTTGAGGACGAGGTCTATCGAAAGCACGGGATTGTTTACGAAGATGGTGACGTCATTTTCGACGTGGGCGCAAACATTGGACTCTTCACGCTCTTCGCACGACGACAGTGTCCGACAGCGCAGATCTATTCTTTCGAGCCGCTGCCGCCTAACTTCGAGTTGTTGCGAGCAAACGTGACTCGTCACAACGCTAACGCGCAACTCTTCAATTATGGTCTGTCCAATAGTTCAGCGATTGCGAACTTCACTTTCTATCCCGAGGCGGCAGGACTCTCGGGTCGCACTGCAAACAGTGCCGGCGATAAAGAGGACACGAAGGCGATTGTGACTGACTGGATCCATAACGCGGCGCGAGAGAATGAACACAAGCTGCTTCCTCAATCACAACTGGATGAGCTGCTGAACGAATACCTGCGCGGGGAGACTTACGATTGCCCGGTGAAGACACTTTCAGACGTCATTCGAGAACTCGGTATCGAGCACATCGATCTGTTGAAAATCGACGTTGAAGGCAGTGAGTTCGATGTTTTATCCGGGATCCGGGACAACGATTGGCGTCGCATCAAGCAGATCGCAATCGAGGTTCATAGCCGCTCGATACTGAACCGCATCACGTCGTTGCTGGAAGCGCGCGGGCTTAGATTCATTGTTGACGACTCGATGGTCGTACACGAGAACGGGAACGGACACGATGTGTATGTGGCGATGCTTTATGCGTTCTCGGAGCCCCCGACACAATACCGCAGCGCACCTCAAGCGATTCAGGAAACTATTCACCCGCAATTCTCGGTGGCGGAGATTCAGAACTATCTCAGGCGCAGTCTACCAGGGCATTTCATACCGTCAGCCTTCATGGTTCTCGATGCATTGCCGCTGACGCCGAATGGAAAGATCGATCGGAAATCGTTGCCGTTGCCTGGTCCACAACACGTGCGACGGGCCGTGGAGCTTGTAGCGCCGCGCACATCGACTGAAAGTGAGCTGGCCGCGCTATGGAGTGAAATACTCGGCAGTGACCGTGTTGGGGTTCACGACAACTTCTTCGACTCCGGTGGACATTCATTGACTGCGACTCAACTCGTCACTCGCATTCGCAAGAACTTTGCAGTCGAATTAAGCCTGCGCGACTTTCTCAAATATCCGACGATCGCCGGTCTCGCGGAGTTGATTGAAGAGTCGATTCTCTCGAAGGCCAGTGATGAAAAGTTCTTCGCACTGATAGAAATGCTCGAAAGCCAGAGCCCTGTTTAGCCACAAAAAGGCACAAAAGCACAAAATAAAAAAGAGAACGTTTTTGTGCTTTTTGTGCTTCTTTGTGGCCATAAATAGATCGATGCCAAACACAGTCAATCGCGCTGAAATACTCAAACGGCTCTCGCCTGCGCAACGGGCGCTGCTGCTGAAAGAGTTGCAGAAGGAAGCAGCTCGGACCAACGGCAGCCACGAGATCCCGCGACGCCCGCAGGCTGGACCAATTCCGTTGTCGTTCAGTCAACAACGATTGTGGTTTCTCAGCCAGGTGGATCCCGATTCGCCGCTCTACAACGTGCCGGAGGCGATTAGTCTACAAGGTCAGCTCAACGTTGCGGCCCTCGAGCAAAGCCTCAACGAGATTATTCGACGACACGATGCACTCCGAGCCGTCTTCACGATCGTCGAACGGCAACCGGTACAGATCTCCACCGCGATGCGCCCGCTCTCGCTCAAGGTAATCGACCTTTCACATTTACCTTCGGCTGCACGCGAGCTCTGCGCACGCCGTCTCGTTGAAACAGAGGGCCGTCGCCCGTTCGATCTCACTAATAATGTAATGCTGCGAGCGACGCTCCTGCGGCTCGACGAAGAGCATCACTGGGCGGTGCTCACGCTGCATCACATCGTCGCTGATGGTTGGTCGATGGGAATCCTGATCCGCGAAACGGCGGCGCTTTACCACGCGTTTGCTCAGGGCCAGATTTCTCCATTGCCGGAGCTGCCGATCCAGTACACCGACTTCGCCCAGTGGCAACGCGAATGGATGCAAGGTGAAAGACTTTCCTCGCAGATCGAGTACTGGAGACAGCAACTCGCCGATGCGCCTCCGCTACAGTTACCGACAGACCGGCCGCGATCTGCGCAGACAACTCTCGCCGGCGCGCGACTGAATTTCACGATTCCAAAAACACTGAGCGATGAAGTGAAACGGCTGAGCGATCGTGAAGGCGTCACCTTGTTCATGACCCTCCTCGCCGCCTTCAAGGTGTTGTTGTACAGGTATGCACAGCAACGCGACATCGTAGTCGGCACTGCGATCGCAAATCGACACCATGGCGAAACCGAGAACCTGATCGGCTTCTTCCTCAACATCCTCGTGCTGCGCACGGGGCTCAGCGGCGAGGTAACATTTCGTGATCTTCTGCGGAACGTGAAAGAAGTTGCGCTCGCTGCTTACGAGCATCAGGATGTGCCGTTCGACAAACTCGTCGAAGAGTTGCAACCGGAGCGGCAGCTCAACCGCAATCCATTCTTCCAGGTAGTCTTTGCCGTGCACACTGGCCTCGCGCCGGCGCTTGACCTGCACCAGTTAACCGTGCGCCAGCTACCGGCAACAAGTCAGACGTCGAAATACGACCTCTCACTCGAATTCGTCGACACTGAAGACGCGCTGACAGGCTTTATCGAATACAGCACCGAGCTTTTCGACAGCAGAACAATCGAGCGTTTACTAACCCACTATCAAACGTTACTCGACTCGATCGTCAAACATCCCGAGCAATCGATCGCGCGTTTGCAGTTGTTGCCGCAGCAGGAACAACGAAAGCTTTTGGAGTGGAACAGTGATCGAACTTATCCCGTCGAGCGATGCCTGCACGAATTGATAGCGGCTCAGGTTAAGCGGACACCATATGCCCCGGCTCTCACGTTCGAGAATCAATCCATCACCTATCGCGAGTTAGACGAGCAGGCCACTCAACTCGCGCATCACCTGAGAGTGCTCGGCGTCGGTCCGGACGTGCTGGTCAGCATCTTTATGGAGCGTTCGGTAGAAATGGTGGTCGCACTCCTGGCAGTGCTGAAGGCGGGTGGCGCGTACGTTCCCATCGATCCCGCCTATCCGCCCGAGCGCGTCGCGTTCATTTTGGAAGACACGGCCGCGCCGGTGCTGTTAACACAGAAGACATTGTCGTCCGGCCTGCCGCCACACAGCGCGCGTGTCGTTTGCCTGGACGAACAACAGGAAGAGATTGATACAGAGCCGTTAACCGCAAACGTCTCCCCGGACAATCTGGCCTACATCATTTACACGTCAGGTTCGACCGGCAAACCCAAAGGCGTGATGGTGACGCACCGCAACGTCGTACGGCTCTTCGATGCGACACAAGACTCGTTCGCGTTCAGCACCAATGATGTGTGGACGCTCTTTCACTCGTATGCGTTTGATTTTTCCGTCTGGGAAATGTGGGGAGCGCTATTGTACGGCGGACGACTCGTCATCGTGCCTTACCTCGCCAGTCGTGCGCCCGACGCGTTCTACGAAATGCTCGTTCATGAACGTGTGACAGTGCTCAATCAAACACCTTCCGCGTTTCGGCAGTTGTGCCAGATCGATGAAGTGTCAAAGCGCGAGATCCAACAGTCGTTAGCGCTACGCCTGGTTATCTTCGGCGGTGAAGCTCTGGACTTTGAAAGTCTGGCCTCGTGGTTTCGCGATCACGGCGACGAGCGGCCGCAGCTCGTGAACATGTACGGCATCACTGAGACGACAGTGCACGTCACCGAAAGACGTGTGCGCGCGGCGGATATCACCGCTAATGCCGGCAGCCTGATCGGACGTCCGATCAGCGACCTGCGCGGGTATGTTTTGGACCAGCATATGGAGCTGTTGCCGCAAGGCGTACCCGGTGAGCTTTACGTTGGTGGCGGAGGCGTCGCGAGAGGTTACCTCAGGCGTCCCGCGTTGAGCGCGGAGCGGTTTGTTCCCGATCCGTTTAGCAACGCGCCGGGCGCACGCCTTTACCGCACCGGCGACCTCGTGCGTCACCGCGAAGGCGATCTCGAATATTTGGGCCGCGTGGATCAGCAGGTGAAGATCCGTGGTTTTCGAATCGAGCCAGGCGAGATCGAATCAGCGCTCGAACAGCACGAAGACGTGCGCGAGGCGGTCGTGATTGCGAGTGGAGACGTTCCTGAGGAGCCACGACTCATCGCTTACATCGTTCCTGAACAAAACCATGTGGCGAAGAACGGCGATCATGAGCTGAGCGCCGAGCAAGTCGCGCAGTGGGAAATGGTTTTCAATGAAAACTACAGCCAGCCCAGCAGCCAGCCAGATCCCACTTTCAACATCACCGGCTGGAACAACAGCTACACGGGAGCACCGATCGCTGAAGAGGAGATGCGCGAATGGCTGGACCAAACCGTCGATCGCATCCTCTCCCTGAGACCGCAAAACGTCTTGGAAATCGGCTGCGGCACCGGGCTGTTGCTGTTTCGCCTCGCGCCGCATTGCGCGCGGTATGTGGCCACGGACTTCTCCCTGATCGCGCTCGACTATATTCAACAAACTCTGAGTCTCCGAAACGAAGACCTGCCACAACTCGAGCTGCTTCCGAGGCGTGCAGACAATTTTGATGGCATCGACGAGGGCGCATTTGACCTTGTCATTCTCAACTCGGTGGTCCAGTACTTCCCGAGCATCGATTATCTGCTGCATGTGATCGAAGGCGCAGCCAGGGTCGTGAAGCCCGGTGGCTCTATTTTCATCGGCGACGTACGCAGCCTGCCTTTGCTCGAAGCGTTTCATCGGTCGGTCCAGTTGCACCAGGCGCCGGAGACACTGCCGGTCGAACAACTCGAACAACGCGTGAAGCGGCACATGGCGCAGGAAGAAGAGCTCATCATTGATCCCGCCTTCTTTACATCTCTACGAAAGCAGTTTTCGCAAATCGGCGATGTCGATGTGCTGAGCAAGCATGGGAACTATCAGAATGAGATGACGCAGTTTCGTTACGACGTAATTTTGCGTCTGGGTGAACCGCTCGACACACAAGCGGAGTCGAATGGAAATCTCAAGGCATGGGCCAAATACGCGAATAACCCGCTTGAAGGAAGGTTCGCGCGCCGGCTCGTGCCGAAGCTCCGCTCGTTCCTCCACGAGCAATTGCCCGATTACATGGTTCCGTCGGCGTTTGTCCTCATGGATGCGATGCCGCTCACGCAGCACGGCAAGATCAATCGTCGTGGGCTGCCCGCGCCCGAGCAGGCGCGTCCCGAGCTCGAAGACATTTACGTCGCGCCGCGCACTCACACCGAGAAAGAACTGGCGGCGATGTTCGCGCACGTGCTCGGCGTGACGCAGGTGGGACTGCACGACAACTTCTTCGATCTCGGTGGCCATTCGCTGCTGGCGACGCAGTTGCTGTCGCGTATACGTGAAACATTTTCCGACAAAGAGATCACGCTTCGTCACATCTTCGAATCGCCGACCGTCGCCGGACTCGCTCGCGAGATCGAAGCGACTGGAATTGTTGCCGAGAAGCTACCACCTTTGCTCTCCATTCCGCGCGACGGAGAGTTGCCGCTCTCGTTTGCGCAGCAACGGCTCTGGTTTCTGCATCAACTGGAGCCAGATAGCGCGGTCTACAACTGTCCGGCGGCGGTGCGGTTTACAGGCCCGCTCAACCTCGCGGCCCTGCGTGAAAGTTTCAACGAAGTGGTGCGACGACATGAGGTGTTACGAGCACGCTTCAAGGCGAGCGACGGTAGTCCCGTGCAAATCATCGCGCCGTCATTGCAGGCGCCGCTGCCGATTATTGATTTGAGTGGGTTGCCGGCTGAGAGAGTGGAAGCGGAGATCGAGCGGTTGTCGCGGCTGGAAGCACAACGTGGGTTTGACTTGAGTCATGACGTGTTGTTGCGGACGAAAGTGTTGCGAGTCAGTGTGGATGAGCACGTGGTGCTGGTAACGATGCATCACATCGTCAGCGATGGGTGGTCCATTGGCGTGCTGGTGAAAGAGGTGGGGGCCCTTTACGAGGCGTATGCGAAGGGCAGCGCCGTGACGCTGAAGCCACTGGCGGTCCAGTACGCGGATTACGCGCATTGGGAAAGGGAATGGCTGCAGGGCGCGGTGTTGGAAGAGCAACTGGAGTATTGGAAACAGCAACTGGCGGAAGCGCCAGTACTGGAATTGCCGGCCGACCGGCCCCGCCCGGCAGTGCCCACTTACAGTGGCGCGTATGAAAGTTTTGAGTTGGATCAGGATCTGACTACTGCGCTGAACGACTTAAGCCGGCGGTTGGATGCGACGTTGTTTATGACACTGTTCGCCGCGTGGCAAGCGTTGCTGCACCGGTACAGCGGGCAGAGCGACATCGTGGTGGGCACGCCGATCGCGAACCGGCATCAAGCGGAGACGGAAGAGTTGATCGGGTTTTTCGTGAACATGCTGGCGCTGCGCACTAATCTGAGTGGGAATTTGACCTTTGCTGAGTTGGTGGAGCGAGTGCGTGAGACGGCCTTGGAAGCATACGCGCATCAGGCGTTACCGTTCGAGAAGTTGATTGAAGAGTTGCAGCCGGAGCGTGATACGAGTCATTCGCCCCTCGTACAGGTGGTGTTTGCGTTGCAAAACGCACCGCAGGGTGATCTGACGGCGTTGGATCTGAAGCTGAGCTATGTGGAAGTCGAGACGAGCACGGCCAAGTATGACCTCGTAGTGAACGTGTACGAGATCGACGATAAACTGTCGATCGTCTTTACATACAGCACGGATCTGTTTGACGCGGCGAGCATGCAGCGGCTCGGCCGGCACTTCAAGGCGCTGCTTACCGCAGTGGTTGAGAGCCCAGACAGACGCATATTCGAACTCGATTTCCTCAGCGCCCCTGAACGCCGTGAATTGATCGTCGAGCGTAATGCGACTGCGGCAGTTTATCCGGTCGAGAAGTGTGTATCTGAGCTCTTTGAGGAGCAGGTCAAGCGTTCACCAGAAGCAGTTGCACTGGTTTATCAGGGCACGGAGATCACCTACGCCGAGTTGCAAAGACGGGCAGAGTTGCTGAGTGCTTACTTGCACCAGCGTGGTGTTGGGGCAGGAGACTGCATTGGGATCTTTCTGGACCACTCAATTGAAACGGTTGTGGCGATTCTCGGTGTGTTGCGCGCCGGCGCTACCTACGTGCCGCTGGATACGGACCATCCACGCTCACGTCTCGCCTTCATCTTTGAAGATGCGCAACTGGAGTTTGTGTTGGCGCAGCAAGCATTGCTTGAACGCCTGCCGTTGAATGATGGCGTGCAAGTGATCTTGATGGATGGTGATGATTGGCAGCGGGTGACAACGGAGGGCCACATCCGCACGTCGGTCCCAGTAGCTTCTTCTGATACGGCGTATGTGATCTATACCTCCGGATCGACGGGGCAATCGAAGGGCGTAAAGATCTCGCACCGGGCACTGGTCAATTATCTCTCATGGTGCAGAGACGTCTACGTCAAGAATGAAGAGGCGTCGTTTGCTCTCTATTCTTCGCTCGCCTTCGATCTGACAGTCACTTCGCTCTTCACACCTTTGCTCACAGGCAATCGCCTGATCATCTACGGGCGTTCAGATCGGTTTCCTGTGTACAGCATCGTGCAAGACAATTTGGTTGACGTGCTCAAACTGACGCCGAGTCATCTAGCGCTGATCAAAGATTTGGATAATCGGAATAGCCGCGTCAAACGACTCATAGTAGGTGGCGAGTCGCTCAGCACAGAACTGGCGGCGCAAGTACATCAAAGCTTCGGCGGCCACGTCGATATCCTTAACGAGTATGGACCAACGGAAGCGACTGTCGGCTGCATGCTTTACCGGTACGACCCGCAACGTGACCAGCGTAGCGCCGTGCCCATTGGCCGTCCCGCCGCCAACGTTCAGATCTACGTTTTAGACCAACATCTGAATCCCACGCCCGAAAACGTCACCGGTGAGCTGTTTATCTCCGGGGCCGGACTGGCTGACGGGTATTTGAATCGTGCGGAGCTGACGGCCCAGAAATTTATCTCGAACCCGTTCGTGCCGGGCACGCGCATGTACCGCAGCGGCGACCGCGCGCGCTGGCTTACGAAAGGTGAGCTTGAATACCTGGGTCGCGGTGACGAACAGATTAAGTATCACGGTTATCGCATTGAGTTGAGCGAGATCAGCAGCGCGCTGAATCAGCACCCTCAAGTGAGAAACAGTGTGGCGCTGCTGCGCCAGGATCATCGCGGTGAAGACACGCTTGTGGCCTATTATGTGGCGCGACGTGAGATTGAAACCGCGGTGCTACGCGAGTTTCTACGCGACTATTTAATTAAAGAAACCATACCGCACGTGTTCATGCACCTGACGCGCATGCCGTTGACGCTGAACGGCAAAGTCGATTATCGCGCGTTACCGGAGTTGGACGAGTCGAAGCAGAGAAAAGGTGAATATGTCGCGGCGCGCACAGTGGTGGAAGAGGTTGTGGCCGACATCTGGGCGGGCCTGCTGGGACTGGAGCGAGTCTCTTTGCATGACAACTTCTTCGAGCTCGGCGGACATTCGTTGATCGCGACGCAGGTGATGGTGCGCGTGCAAAAGACGACGGGTGTGGAGTTGCCGTTGCGCACGTTGTTTGAGAATCCCACGGTGGCGCAACTCGCCGCCCAAATCGAAGCCGCCCTGCGCAAGGGCACTGTTTCGTCGGCGCCTTCCATTGTCCCGGTAGCGGGCGATGGAGAGTTGCCGTTGTCGTTTGCGCAGCAGCGTTTGTGGTTTCTAAACCAGTTGGAGCAGGGCGGGGCTACTTACAACGTTCCCGCGGCGATGCGGCTGACCGGCGAGCTCAATCTGCCCGCGCTGCACCAGAGTTTGAACGAAATCGTCCGCCGGCACGAAGTCTTACGTACCGCTTTCGCCGACGTAGATGGCCAACCGGTGGCAAGGCTGACGCAGACGTCTGAGCTGCGTCTGAAAATCATTGACTTGCAGCAGGTTGATCCGGACCGGCACGAGCCGCAGGTGCTGCGGTTGGCGCGTGCTGAGGCGGACCGTCCGTTTGATTTAACGCAAGCGCCGCTGTTGCGAGTCACCTTAGTGCGGTTGGACCGGCAGGAGCAGGTAGTGCTCTTTACCATGCATCATATCGTCTGCGATGCCTGGTCAATCGCGCTGGTGATGAAAGAAGTGATGCGGCTCTATGAGGTGTACAGTCGCGGCAATCATTCATTGCTACCTGAGTTGGCGATCCAGTACCGCGACTATGCGGTGTGGCAGCAGCAATGGCTGCAAGGTGAGACGCTGGACGACAAGTTGACCGCCTGGGAGCGACAGTTTGGCGACAATCCGCCACTGCTCGAGCTCCCCATAGATGATGGGGCTAAGTCGAGTCTACCGGCCCGTGCGGCGCGCCAAAAACTGGTGCTCTCACGGGAATTGACCAGGGAACTGAAGGCCTTGGGCCAACGTGAGAATGCAACGCTTTTCATGACCATGCTGGCAGCTTTTGAGTGCCTGCTGCACGGGTATAGCGGACAGGTTGACATGGTTGTGGGGACCGGAGTCGCCAACCGCAACCGGCGCGAGATTGAAGAGTTGATTGGATTTTTCATCAATATGTTGGTGGTACGAACAGATCTTTCGGGCAATCCGACGTTCAATCAACTATTGGCCCGTGTTCGTAGGGCGACTCTGGCCGCCTACATGTTTGAAGATTTGCCTTTTGAAAAATTGGTAGAAACGATTCAACCCGATCGCAATGTGGCCGCGACATCGTTGCTGAAGCTGTCCTTCTGGCACCAGAGCGTACCGATGACGTCGTTTTCCCTGGAGGGCCTCACCTTCACGCCTCTGGAATTGAATAATGAGAGGATTTACTTCGACCTCATGGCCGAGCTGGTGGAGGGTGAGGAAGGCTTCACTGTTCGACTGAGCTACGATACGAACCAATTCACCGCTGAGACCATCGCGCAGCTACTGACAAACTACGAAGCGCTATTGCAAAGCGTGGTGGAGCAGCCTGAGTGCCGGTTACTCGATCTCCCCATTCTCTTAACTGACGCACCCGGAACGCACTTGGATCGGGTCAGTACAGGGAGCGATAGCGACCTGGTCAAACCATGGGAGTCAAGGATCGTTACGAATATCACAAGCTGATCACTGACCAGGTCGCTACCGCTCCCTGTACTGACCCGATCCAAGCAGACAAGTGTAAAGATGAGCAAACAAATCGACTGTGTCGTAATTGGATATAACGAGACTCCCTTTGCGGAGTACGAAGCCTTATTAAGAGGCTACGGCGCTGATTCGGAAGCCTATCGAGATCTGCGGTTCAGTTTTGTCAATATTAATGACCAAAACATGAACTACATAGGTTTGCTCAATCACGCCTTGAAATTAGCTAATGGCGGAGAGCGAAAAGGCGAGGATGATCTCAAATCCTGTGACATCCCAAATCTGGCGGCTGTCTACGTAACCCATTACCTGAGAATGAGGGGTTATGAAGCTCGCTATATCAATCTTTTTCAGTTTGAGAAAGACGCGTTGGCCTCAAGAATTAAAATCAAAAAGGCACAAAAGTTATGAAAGGCCATACGATCCTGCTGGGTGGTGTCGGCGGCGATTCACATTCCGTCGGCCTGACGATTCTGCGTCAATCCCTCTCAGCGCACGGTTACCAGGTTCGCTACTTGGGTACACAGAACACTGTGTCCGATTTCTTTCGCATGGCCGGCATGGCGAACCTCGTCATGATCTCCAGCATGGACGGTCATGCGCGTTACTACCTCCGCGAGTTTCCTTCATTCAAACGAGAGTTCGAAACGAATGGCACGCTCTGGTATCTCGGCGGAAACCTCGGATCCAACAACGGCTCAGAACGCGATTATCTTGAGATGGGGTTCAATCGCGTGTTCCTCAACTTCATCGAGCTGGAAACTGTGCTGAACATGCTGGCGCAAGATCTGGACGGCAAAGAGGCAGTCGCGAATTATCCGACCCTCTGGAAACAGACATGGCCGGTAATCGGCTCCCTTCCTGGTACAGCGTCTGACACGTTGATGGATCAAGAGCTGTTTGAGTCGTCGCGTCGTGAAGTGCTGGAGCAATGGAAGACGGGGCACGGCGCGCGTGGGCTCACCAACAACGCGCAATTTATTCTGCGCCAGCCTTCGTTTCCACGCATCCAGGCGCAGGCGCGCATGGGCCAGGGCAAGATGCTGGTCCAACCACGTTCCGGGGTCGCGCTGATCGGCGAACAGATCAGGCTGTTCAAAAACTTCAAGCGAGCGGGCGTGAGAGTGCTCTCGTATCAAGTGGACTCGTTGACGCGAAACAACAATTACACCGGTGCGGAAGAAGCAATTCGTGAAAGCAGCCTGTCGGGCACATCGACGATCAATGGCTTTCCGGTAGTCAATCACGGCGTCTCCGGGTTGCGAAAGATCGCGCAGCAGATCCATTTGCCGTTGCAGACGCGTCACAGCACGCGCGATCCGCGTCTGCTCGCAGAGATCTCGTACGCGGGCGGTGTGACTTCGTTCGAGGGTGGCGCCATCTGTTACAACATTCCGTATTACAAAGACTATCCGCTCGCCGAGTCGATTCGAAACTGGCAGTACGTCGATTATCTCACCGG
>Ga0163162_10000817_pt1 | contig 28890 bp, 28 predicted proteins | sample S55metaG_FD_115310 | JGI IMG/M metagenome (GOLD analysis project Ga0163162, IMG submission 115310) | Switchgrass rhizosphere microbial communities from Kellogg Biological Station, Michigan, USA - S5-5 metaG | ecosystem: Host-associated > Plants > Roots > Rhizosphere > Soil | place: USA... | reverse complement strand
GCCCGCCTGCAACTGCTCGCAATGAGCGCGGGCGACATCCGGCCGATTCCGCCCGAGCTCGCGACCGAAGCCCGCGACTGGATCACGACCGGCAAGCGCCACGCCGCCGCCTTCGCGTACTACGCGCGCCGCGCGCTGCGTGCTCATGCGGATTGCCTCGCCTGAACCTTCCTGCAATCAAACCTGACCCAACCATGACCGATTCCTTACCGCAATTCCACGGCGTCATCGCGTATCCGGTGACGCCCTTCGACGCCAGCGGCGCAGTCGACGAAGCCGCGCTGCGGCGTCTCATCGACCGCCTGATCGGCGACGGCGCGCATGCGATCGCGCCGCTCGGCAGCACGGGCGAGAGCGCGTATCTGTCCGACGACGAGTGGCAGCGAGTCGCTGCCATCTCGATCGAGCAGGTGCGCAAGCGCGTGCCGGTGATCGTCGGTGTGTCCGATTTGACGACGGAGGGCGCGGCCGCCCGCGCGCGCTTCGCCGACCAGCGCGGCGGCGACGCCGTGATGCTGCTCCCGGTGTCCTATTGGAAGCTGAGCGAAGCGGAGATCCACGCGCACGTCAAAGCGGTCGCACACGCGACCCGCACGCCGGTCATGCTCTACAACAATCCTGCGACGAGCGGCGTCGACATGTCGCCCGAGTCGATCGTGCGGATGGTGAACGCTATCGACAATGTCACGATGGTCAAGGAAAGCAGCGGCGACATCCAGCGCATGCACCGGATCGCGCAGCTTTCGGAACACCGGATTCCCTTCTACAACGGCTGTAATCCGCTCGCACTGGAGGCGTTCGTCGCGGGTGCGACCGGATGGTGCACGGCGGCTGCGAATCTGATTCCGGCGCAGGTGCTCGAGCTCTACCGCGCCGTACGCGCGGGCGATATCGGTGCCGCGCAGCGTTCGTTCTACCGGCAACTGCCGGTGCTGCAATTCATCCTGAAGGGCGGCCTGCCGACGACCGTCAAGGCCGGCCTCGCATTGCGCGGCTTCGACGCGGGCGCACCGCGCCTGCCGCTCGTGGCGGCATCGACCGAGGCACGTGCCGAACTGTCCCGGCTTCTCGACGACGCGCTCGCCAGTTGAGCGCCGTGCCGTTCATTCATTCATCGATTCACTCGCCGTAGAAAAGGAACCATCATGAAACCGAAGGCAGTTTTCTATCACGCGGGGTGTCCCGTCTGCGTCTCGGCGGAGCAGCAGTTAGTCACGGCGCTCGATCCGCAGCGCTACAACGTCGAAGTCGTGCATCTCGGCATCAGCCCGGCGCGTGTCGCCGACGCGAAGCACGATGGCGTCGTGTCGGTGCCCGCGCTCGTGCTCGACGGCGTACCGTTCCATATCAACTTCGGCGCGAAGCTGAGCGACCTCGGCTAAAAGCGCCGACGCCCGCGCGGCCGAAGGCTCGCGCGGGCGTCGTCATGTCGGTGCGTATCGGGTTCAGCTCTTCGACAACGCCTTCAGCGCCAGCTTGATGCCCTCCGACACGCCCGTGCCGGCCGGGATGTTCTTCACCACCGCGAGCGCTTCTTTTTCGGAGTAACCCAATGCCAGCAGCGCGTTCAGAATGTCGCCCGCGTGATCCGACGCCGATACCGCGCCCGCCGCCGCGCCCAGATCGGCGCCCAGCTTGCCTTTCAGTTCGAGCAGCAACCGCTCGGCCGTCTTCTTGCCGATGCCGGGCGTGCGCGTCAGGCGCGCCGCGTCCTGCAGCGTCACGGCCTGCGCGAGTTCCTGCACGCTCATGCCGGATAGCACGGCGAGCGCCATCCGCGCGCCGATGCCGCTGATCTTCAGCAGCTCGCGAAACGTCGTGCGCTCCTGCTGAGTGCCGAAGCCGTAGAGCAGATGGGCGTCCTCGCGCACGATCAGCTGCGTGAGCAGCACGACTTTTTCGCCGTTGTGCGGCAGGTTGTAGAACGTGCTCATCGGCACCGCGATTTCATAGCCGACGCCGTTGCAGTCGACGAGCAGGTGCGGCGGGTTTTTTTCCAGCAGAACGCCGGCGATGCGACCGATCATGGTGAGATGCTTTGTATGTTGTTAGCCGATGAGGCGGCCGCGCCGCACGCGCAAGCCCTTCTTTGCAAGCGACGGCGCGATGCCGCCGAGTGTCGCGAGCCCGCCGCCGCCGTGCGCGTGGCAGATCGCCATGCCGAGCGCGTCGGCGGCGTCCGTGCCCGGCACGCCGGAGAGTCCGAGCAGGCGCACGACCATCTGCTGCATCTGTTCCTTGGTGGCGCGCCCATAGCCGACAACCGCCTGTTTCAATTGCAGCGCGGTGTACTCGGAAACCGGGACGCCGCTCGCCACCAGCCCGCAAATGGCGGCGCCGCGCGCCTGGCCGAGCAGGAGCGTCGATTGCGGATTCACGTTGACGAACACCTTCTCGATCGCCGACTGGTCCGGGCCGTGCTGTTTCACGAGCGTCGAGATGCCGTCGAAGATGGTGTTGAGGCGTGAAGGCAGGTCGGCGTCAGCGGTCTTGATGACGCCGCTCGTCACGTAGGTGAGGGTGTGGCCGGTCTTGTCGATGACGCCGAAGCCGGTGACGCGCAGGCCCGGGTCTATGCCGAGGATTCTCATGGCGTCGCTTGAATTCGGAGGCGGGTCGGGGTTGTCGGGTCGCGCACTACGGGTCTCTGGAAACCTGGCATGGCGCTAGTCTATTAGCTTCGCCCCGGACAGGGCAATGCCGGCGGGCCGCGCTGGCAAACCCCCGGCCAGCGCGACGCGGGAACACGAGGCTCAATGTCTGAAGTGACGCGTGCCGGTCAGGATCATCGCGACGTTGTGCTCGTCGGCTGCCGCGACCACTTCGTCGTCGCGCATCGAGCCGCCCGGCTGGATCACGCAGCTCGCGCCTGCGTTCACCACGACGTCGAGGCCGTCGCGGAACGGGAAGAACGCGTCCGACGCCACCGCCGACCCGGTAAGCGTGAGGCCCGCGTTCTGCGCCTTGATGCTCGCGATGCGGGCGGAATCGACGCGGCTCATCTGCCCCGCGCCGACGCCGAGCGTCATGCCGCCGCCGCAGAACACGATCGCGTTCGACTTCACATACTTCGCGACGCGCCACGCGAACATCAGGTCGTCCATTTCCTTCGGCGTCGGATGGCGCCTGGTCACGACGCGCAGTTCATGCGGCTGCACGTTCTTCGAATCGAGCGACTGCACGAGCAGGCCGCCGCCGACGCGCTTCAGGTCGAACGCGTTGTGGCCGTCGCCGAGGGCGATCTGCAGCAGGCGCACGTTCTGCTTGGCGGCGAAGACCTGCTTCGCGGCCTCGCTGAACGACGGCGCGATCAGCACTTCGACGAACTGCTTCGCCACGGCCTGCGCCGCGGATTCGTCGACTTCGCGGTTGAACGCGATGATCCCGCCGAACGCCGAGGTCGGATCGGTCTGGAAAGCCTTCGAGTACGCCTCGTGGGCATTCGCGCCGATCGCCACGCCGCACGGATTCGCGTGCTTGATGATCACGCAGGCGGGCGAATCGAACGTCTTCACGCATTCCCATGCGGCGTCCGAATCGGCGATGTTGTTGTACGACAGCTCCTTGCCCTGCAATTGCCGGTAGTTCGCGAGCGCGCCCGCGGGCGTCGTGAGATCGCGATAGAACGCCGCGCTCTGATGCGGGTTTTCGCCGTAGCGCAGGTCCTGCACCTTGTTGAACGCGAGGTTGAACGTGGCCGGATAGGTGTTGCGGCTCGCGTGCTGAAGTTCTTCCGTGAGGCTCGTCAGGTAGTTCGTGATCGCGCCGTCGTATTGCGCGGTGTGCGCGAAGACCTTCGTGGCAAGCCGGAAATTCGTGGCATAGCCGACCTTGTTGCCGTTCGCGCGCATTTCGTCGAGCACGGTCGCGTAGTCGGCGGGATCGACGACCACCGTCACGTCGCGGTGATTCTTCGCCGCCGAGCGCAGCATCGTCGGGCCGCCGATGTCGATGTTCTCGATCGCGTCTTCCAGCGAGCACTCCGCCTTCGACACCGTCTGCACGAACGGATACAGGTTCACGACGAGCAGGTCGATGGTCGGAATGCCGTGCTGCTCCAGCGCGGCCATGTGCTCGGGCAGGTCGCGGCGCGCGAGGATGCCGCCGTGCACCTTCGGATGCAGCGTCTTCACGCGGCCGTCGAGCATTTCCGGGAAACCGGTGTAATCGGCGACTTCGGTGACGTCGAGACCCGAGTCGGCAAGCAGCTTTGCCGTGCCGCCGGTCGACAGGATCTTGACGCCGAGGTCCGACAGCGATTTCGCAAAATCGACGATGCCGGACTTGTCGGAAACGGAAATGAGCGCTTGCTTGATCATGATGAAGGCTGAAACCGAAGTATATGTACAGGTCGGACCGTCGCGACGGGCCGGAGAATCAAATCAATCCGTGCTGTTGCAGCTTCTTGCGCAGCGTGTTGCGGTTGATGCCGAGATACTCGGCCGCGAGCGACTGATTGCCGCCCGCCTGCTCGAGCACTACTTCGAGCATCGGTTTTTCCACGCACGAGATCACCATGTCGTAGACGTCGTGCGGATTGGAGCCGTCCAGATCCTGAAAGTAGTTGTCCAGGCTCTGGCGGACGCATTGTTCAATGTTATGTCTGCTCATGCGGCTAGTCGGTCTGTGTTGTCATGCGCGCCGCACGATTCTTCTTCCCCGGGTCCTTCCGGTTCGCCGTTTTCGTCGGCGTCGTCCACGTAGACGAGACGGTCGGACAGCGCCTTTTGAGCGTCGAAGAATTCGTTTACGGCGAGCAATTGTTCTCGTGTTGAGTCCAGCGTATTCATCCGGTGCCTGAACGTGCCGGCGCCGGAAAGGCCGCGAGTGTACCAGCCGATGTGCTTGCGCGCAGTACGTACGCCCGTGAATTCTCCGTAGAAGGCGTAGTGATCCTCGAGGTGCTCGTTCATGACCTGCTGGATCTCGTCGATGCGCGGCGCCGGCAGATGCTCACCGGTCTGGAGGAAATGCTCGATCTCGCGGAAGAGCCACGGGCGCCCCTGCGCCGCGCGGCCGATCATGATCGCATCGGCGCCGGTTGCGGCCAGCACCTCGCGCGCCTTTTCGGGCGTGGTGATGTCGCCGTTCGCGACCACCGGGATCTTCACCGACGCCTTCACCGCCGCGATGGTTTCGTACTCCGCGTCGCCTTTATACAGGTCGGCGCGGGTGCGGCCGTGGACGGTGAGCATCGAAATGCCCGCGTTCTCGGCGATGCGCGCGATGGTGAGCGCGTTCTTGTTCTCGCGATTCCAGCCGGTGCGGATCTTCAGCGTGACGGGCACCGCGTCGGGTCCGACGCCGACCGCCTGCACGACCGCCTCGACGATCTGCGCGACGAGCGCCTCGTTCTGCAGGAGCGCGGAACCGGCCGCGACGTTGCAGACCTTCTTCGCGGGACAGCCCATGTTGATGTCGATGATCTGCGCGCCGTTCGCCACGTTGTGGCGCGCGGCCTCGGCGAGCATCTGCGGATCGGCGCCCGCGATCTGCACCGAGATCGGCTCGACTTCGCCGGCGTGGTTCGCGCGGCGCATGGTCTTTTCGCTCTTCCACAACTGCGCGTTCGACGCGACCATCTCCGACACCGCATAGCCCGCGCCCATGCGCTTGCACAACTGCCGGAACGGGCGGTCGGTGACGCCCGCCATCGGGGCGACGAACAGGTTGTTGCGAAGGACGTGTGAACCGATGCTGGGCATAAAGCTCGAGGCATCCGCCTTGGGCCGCGGATGCGAAAACGCTGAAGTAAAACGCGTATTTTAACGCGAACGGGCTGCTGAATTTAAGTGCAATCGCGTGCAAGTCTTTAAATCTTCTATGAAAGTCACGCCGTTCATAGAGGATAAGTCGCCCGTTCGCCCAGACAAATGGCGCTTTTCGAACGTTTGCGCGTGCTTTAGCGTCGCTGTCCGAACATCATCTGCCGCGCGAGCGCGGTCTTCACCGGCGGCACGAATTCCAGCGCAGTGAGCGCGAGGCCGCGGATGGCGGCGAGCGGCGCAAAGTCGAGGGTGAAGACGCGCGCGAGCGTGTCGGTGGCGCCAATCGTCAGACGGCGGTCGAGCGCGCGGCGCTGCGCGAAGTGCGAAAGGGCGGGCGTCGTCGCGCCGTGGAGCGAGAGCGCGTCGCCAAGGGCGTGCGCGTCGCGCAGGCCGAGGTTGAGCCCCTGTCCCGCGACCGGGTGCAGCGTCTGCGCTGCGTTGCCGATCGCGACCGCGCGCCGGTCGACGAGCGCATGAAGCGCATTCAGGCCGAGCGCGAAGGTGGCGCGCCCCTTGATGTGCGTGAAGCGGCCCATGCGCTCGCCGAACGCCACGCCGAGTTCCGCGAGCAGCGCGTCGTCGGGAAGCTGCGCGCGGCGTGCGGCCTCGCCGGGCGTGCAGCACCAGACGAGCGAGTAGTCCGCATGGCGCGCGCCGCCGCACGGCAGCAGCGCGATCGGGCCTTCGCGCGTGAAGCGCTCCCACGCGACGTTCGGCTGCGGCGCCGACACGCTGACCGTCCCGACGATCGCCGTCTGGCCGTAGTCGCGGGCGTGTTCGCGGGTGTCCTGATACAAACCGCCTTCGGCGTTCACGAGGACGCGCGCGCGCAAAGTGCGCTCGCCGCTCGCGGACTGGAGGGGCAGCGTGACGCCTTCGTGATCCTGCATCGGCGCGAGCGCGGTGGTTTCGGTGAACCAGTGCACGGCGGTTTCGCGCACCGCCTTCGCGAGCGTGCTCACGAGCGAGCCGTAGCGGACCACGTAGCCGAGCGCAGGCAGTTCGTGCTCGTCGTGTTCGATCAGCGTGCGCCCGAAGTGCCCGCGCTGCGAGACGTGGATGCGCCGGATCGGCGTGGCGTCGGCGGGAAAGCCGAGCGGCTCGAGCATCATGCGGCTGCCGTGCGACAGCGCGAGCGCGCGCGGATCGGTCAGCGCCACGTCCGGCGTGCGGGCGTCGATCAGCGCAACGGAAAGCCGCGAGGTCGCGCTGCGCCGCATGAGCCAGCCCGCGAGCGCGAGTCCGACCGGGCCCGCGCCGACGATCGCGATGTCGAAGTCGAATTGTCCGGTGGTCGTTTCGTTCATGGTCGATTGGTGTCCGGCGAGCGCATCAGCGCTTCGATCTCATCGGCGCCGACCGGCACTTCGCGCGTGATCAGCTCACAGCCCGCGGGCGTGACGATCGCGTCGTCCTCGATGCGGATGCCGATGTTCCAGTAGCGCTCCGGGACGCCGTCGGCGGGACGCACGTAGAGGCCCGGCTCGATGGTCAGCGCCATGCCCGCCTCGAGCGTGCGCCACGGCCGCGCTCCGTCGCCGTCGAGCGGGCCGCCGGCGTCGCGGTAGTCGCCCGCGTCGTGCACGTCCATGCCGATCCAGTGCCCCGTGCGATGCATGTAGAAGGGCAGGTAGGCGCGCTGGGCGATCAGGTCGTCGACGGTCGCGAACTTCTGCTGGTCGACGATGCCCGTATCCAGCAGACCCTGCGACAGCACCCGCAGCGCGGCCTGATGCGGCGCGTCGAAGCTCGCGCCCGCGCGCGTCGCGTCGACGGCCGCGGTCTGCGCGGCGAGCACGATGTCGTAGAGTTCGCGCTGCGCGGCCGTGAAGCGGCCGCTCGCGGGGAACGTGCGGGTGATGTCCGAGGCATAGCCGTCGAGCTCGCATGCGGCGTCGATCAGGATCAGGTCGCCTTCCTGAATGATCGCGTTGCCCGCCGGATAGTGCAGCACGCAGGCGTTCGCGCCGGTGGCGACGATCGACCCGTAGGCGGGCGCCTGCGCGCCGTGGCGGCGGAACGTGTACAGCAGTTCGGCTTCGAGCTCGTACTCGCGCATGCCCGGTCGGCACGCATGCATCGCGCGGCGGTGCGCTTCGGCCGAAATCGACGCCGCGCGGCGCATGATCGCGGTTTCGTGGGCGTCCTTGATCACGCGCATCTCGTCGAGAAGCGGCAGCAGGTGTTGCGCCCTCGACGGCGCGCGCACCCCGTTGCGCCCCTGCGCGCGCACGGCGGACAGCCAGCGGCGCACGTTCTCGTCGAGTTCCGCCGACGTGCCGAGCGCGTAGTGCAGCGCGGGCGCGTCGGCGATGAGGCGCGGCATGTGCTCGTCGAGCGCGTCGATGGGAAACGCGGCGTCGAAGCCGAACGCGTCGCGGGCGCCTTCGGGGCCGTAGCGGAAGCCGTCCCACGTTTCGCGTTCGGCGTTTTTCTCGCGGCAGAACAGGATCGACGACTGGCCGTTCTTCGCGTCGGCGTCGAGCACGAGCGTCGCTTCGGGTTCGGTGAAGCCCGTCAGGTAATAGAAGTAGCTGTCGTGGCGAAACGGATAGTCGGCGTCGCGGTTGCGCAGGACTTCCGGTGCGGTCGGCAGGATCGCGACGCCGCCGCCCGACTCGCGCAACGCCGCGAGAACGCGCGCGCGGCGGGCACGGTAGACGTCGGCGGCAATCGGCCGGGCGGGATCGGTGTGTGAGTTCATGCAGCGATTGTAGCGCCCGCCATTGAATGGCGGGCGCCTCGGCCCGCCCTGCGCGGTGGCCCGGGGTGCGCCGCCGCTCAGCGGTTCGCCGGAATCACTCGCTCGCCGGGCGGTTGCGCACGCTGCCCGCGATCAGGTCGAAGCGGAACAGCCGGCATTCGAGCGCGCCGTTGAAAAGCGGCGTTTTCGTCGACTCGCGCAGGCGCATGAGGCCCGGCAGCTTGCGGTCAGACGTCAAGACGTAGGCGCGCCAGCCGGGAAAGCGCTGCTTGAGCGCATTGCCGAACGAGACGAAGAATTCCGCGTCGGCGGGATCGGGTTGAGCGCGGGTGAACGCGTCGTCGTCGTCCTCGCGCCGGCCGCGGCCGGTGTCGCGGAGTTCGCCGCGCGGCCCGCGCCCACGCACTTCGATCCGCTCGCCATACGGCGGATTCGCGACCAGGATGCCGGGTGCATCGGCGGGCGGCACCATGTTGCGCGCGTCGAGCTGTTTGAGCGACAGATCCGGCAGCCCCGCGCGATCCAGGTTGGCGCGCGCCTTCTCCAGCATGTCGCCGGAGATGTCGCTGCCAAAAATCTGCAGGTCGGCACGCGATGCGCGCGCCGCGCGTTTCGCATCGACGGCGGCCACCTTGAGCTTCTGCCACGCGTTCACGTCGTATTGCTTCAGCTTTTCGAAGCCGAACCGGCGCTCGACGCCCGGTGCGATGTCAAGCGCCACTTGCGCGGCTTCCGCGAGAAACGTGCCGCTGCCGCACATCGGATCGTAGAGCGGTGTGCCGGGCGTCCAGCCGGTCAGGCGCAGAATGCCCGCCGCGAGGTTTTCGCGCAGCGGCGCCGCGCCCTTGTCGAGCCGCCAGCCGCGCTTGAAGAGCGGTTCGCCGGAGGTGTCGAGGTAGAGCGTGCATTCGTTGATCGTGAGGAACGCGAAGACGCGCACGTCGGGCTGCGCGGTATCGATGCTCGGACGCGATCCGCTCAATTCGCGCAGGCGGTCGCAGACGGCGTCCTTCACGCGCAGCGTCGCGAACTCGAGGCTGCGCAGCGGCGACTTGATCGCCGTGATGTCGACGCGCATCGTCTGGTTCGGCGTGAACCACTGTTCCCACTGCTGCTGATAGGCGAGCTCGTAGATGTCGTTTTCGTTGCGATACGGACCGTGCGCGATTTTCAGCAGCACGCGGCTCGCGATGCGCGAATGCAGGTTCGCCGCCATGCCCGCCGCCCAGCCGCCGCGAAAGTGCACGCCGCCCGGCACATGCGCGCCGGCCTTGAACGCGGCCCCGCCGAGATGGCGCGCCCCGATCTCGGCGAGTTCCGCGGCGAGCGGCGCTTCGAGGCCGCGCGGGCAGGGGACAAACCAGTCGAAAAGGGGAGGAGCCATGGGTGCGGTGCCAGAAGGGTTCTATAAAGGCGACATTGTACGCGGGGGCGGCGCGGCGGCGTTTGCTGCGGCGAACGCCTGCGCGCGTTCAGCGCGCGTATCGTTTTGCCTGTTCGTTGCGCCCGTTCGTTGCGCCCGTTCGTTGCAGTCCGTTCCTTGCAACCCATTCGCCGGAAGCGAAAACGCCAGAGCCCCGCGAATCGCGGGGCTCTGGCGTCGTTGCGTGATGAAACGGTCCGTGATGTCACGCGTCACACGGACCGCAGGCTCAATCCACCGCCTTCATCATGTCTTCCACGACCTTCTTCGCGTCGCCGAAGACCATCATCGTCTTGTCCATGTAGAACAACTCGTTGTCGAGACCGGCGTAGCCCGCCGCCATCGACCGCTTGTTCACGATGATCGTGCGTGCCTTGTAAGCTTCCAGAATCGGCATGCCCGCGATCGGCGATGTCGGATCGGTCTTCGCCGCCGGATTCACCACGTCGTTCGCGCCGAGCACGAGCACCACGTCGGTCTGGCCGAACTCGCTGTTGATGTCCTCCATCTCATGCACGAGTTCGTACGGCACTTCCGCTTCCGCGAGCAGCACGTTCATGTGTCCCGGCATCCGCCCGGCGACCGGGTGGATCGCATAGCGCACATCGATGCCCTTCTCGACCAGCTTGTCGGTGAGTTCCTTCAGCGCGTGCTGCGCGCGGGCAACCGCGAGGCCGTAGCCCGGCACGATCACCACGGTCTCGGCGTTGCCGAGCATGAACGCGGCGTCGTCGGCCGAACCCGACTTCACCGGACGCTGCTCCTGTTCGCCGCCCGCCGCCGCCGCGCCCGCCTCGCCGCCGAAGCCGCCGAGAATCACGTTGAAGAACGACCGGTTCATCGCCTTGCACATGATGTACGACAGGATCGCGCCCGAGGAGCCCACCAGCGACCCGGCAATGATCAGCATCGCGTTGTTCAGCGAGAAGCCGATGCCCGCCGCCGCCCACCCGGAGTACGAGTTGAGCATCGACACGACCACCGGCATGTCCGCGCCGCCGATCGGGATGATGATCAGCACGCCGAGCGCGAAGGCGATCAGCGTCATGATCACGAACGGCAGCCACGCCTGCGTCATCATGAAGATGATGCCGAAGCCGACCATCGCGATGGCGAGCAGCAGGTTGATCATGTGCTGGCCCGGATACACGACCGGCGCGCCCTTGAAGAGGCGGAACTTGTACTTGCCCGAGAGCTTGCCGAACGCGATGACCGAACCCGAGAACGTGATCGCGCCGACGAACGTGCCGATGAACAACTCGACGCGGTTGCCGTACGGAATCGGATAGCCCGGAGCGGCAAGGCCGAACGCGGACGGCTCGGCCACCACCGCATACGCGATGCAGACCGCCGCGAGACCGATCAGCGAGTGCATCGCCGCGACGAGTTCCGGCATCTTGGTCATCTCGACTTTCGCCGCGATGTACGCGCCCGCCGCGCCGCCGATGATCAGCGCCGCGAACAGCAGCCCGAGGCCGAAGCCCAGGTTCGAGCCGAGCAGCGACGCCTGCTTCACGATCAGCGCGAGCGTGGTGAGGATGGCGATCGCCATGCCCGCCATGCCGAACGTGTTGCCGATGCGCGCGGTCTTCGGATTGGACAAGCCCTTTAGCGCCTGGATGAAGCACACCGAGGCGACGAGATAAAGGAGAGTGACGACGTTAAGGCTCATTTACGCGCCCTCCTTGCTCGTGATCTTCTTCGGTTCTTTCTTCTTGAACATTTCGAGCATTCGCCGTGTCACGAGAAAGCCGCCGAACACGTTCACCGCGGCGAGCACCACCGCGAGCGTGCCGAAGAACTTGCTGGTGCCGCTGACCGTGAGGCCGGTCGCGAGCATCGCGCCGACGATCACGATCGCCGAAATCGCGTTGGTCACGGCCATGAGCGGCGTGTGCAGCGCGGGCGTGACGTTCCAGACCACGTGATAGCCGACGTAGATCGCCAGCACGAAGATGATCAGGTTGATCACCGTATGGTTGATGATATCCACTTCCATGTCTCTCTCCGTGTCATGCCGATGCAGCTCGCGTGACCTGTCCGTCGCGGCACTGGAGCGTGGCCGCGACGATGTCGTCCGCGAGATCGATGTTGAGCGTGCCTTCCTTCGTGATGATCAGCTTGAGGAAGTCGAGCAGGTTGCGCGCGTAGAGCGCCGAGGCGTCGGCCGAGACCATTGATGCGAGATTGGTATAACCGACGATATGCACGCCATGCTTCATCACCGCCTGGTCCACTTCGGTGAGCGGACAGTTGCCGCCGCGCCGGCCTTCGTGCTCGGGCCCGCGCCCGGCAGCGAGGTCGATGATCACGGAGCCCGGCTTCATGTGCTTCACCGTTTCCACGGAGAGCAGCGTCGGCGCGGGGCGGCCCGGAATCAGCGCCGTGGAGATCACGATATCGGCCGCCTTGGCACGCTCGTGCACCTGCGCGGCCTGCCGCGCGAGCCAGCTGGGCGGCATCGGACGCGCATAGCCGCCCACGCCTTGAGCCGCTTCGCGTTCCTCATCGGTTTCGAAGGGCACGTCGACGAACTTCGCGCCCAATGATTCGATTTGCTCCTTAACGGCCGGGCGCACATCCGACGCTTCCACCACGGCACCGAGCTGCTTGGCGGTGGCGATCGCCTGCAGGCCCGCGACACCCGCGCCCAGCACCAGCACGCGCGCCGCTTTCACGGTGCCCGCGGCGGTCATCAGCATCGGCATGAAGCGCTGATACAGGTTGGCCGCGACCAGCACCGCCTTGTAGCCCGCGATGTTGGCCTGAGACGACAGTACGTCGAGGCTTTGCGCGCGCGTCGTGCGCGGCGCGGCTTCGAGCGCGAACGCCGTTATGCCGGTTGCGGCCAGCCGCGCGGTGTTGTCGGTGTTGAAAGGATCGAGCATGCCGGCAAGCACTGCGCCGCGTTTGAGAAGCGGCAGCTCGGCTTCGCTCGGGGACTGGACTTTGAGAACGATATCGGCGGAAAAAGCGGTGTTCGCATCGACGATATCGGCGCCCGCTTGCGCGTACGCATCGTCGATATAGCTCGCCGGCAGGCCCGCGCCGCTTTGCACCGAAACCTGGTGACCTTGCGACACGAGCTTCTTTACCGTCTCGGGCGTGGCGGCGACGCGCGCCTCGTTCGCCCGCGTTTCAGCAGGCACTCCGATGTGCATCTTTGAATCCTCCTGTTTTTCTACACACGCGCGGTTCAAGGCGCGCGGGGCAAAGGCTGAGTTTTGGTATTCAATAGCTTGGGGCAAACGGCTACCCGCAACTGTAACCGAAGAAAGTCGTGAGAAATATCCGATCCGGCACTTCTTTGGCGCACGTTTTGTCTCGTTACGCGTAAAAGCGCGTGAACCGGTAAAATATCGACCCATGAAATCTGACCAGTGGGCTCCGCATGTCACGGTGGCGGCCGTCGTCGAGCAGGAAGGGCGCTTTCTCGTGATCGAGGAGCACACCTCGGCCGGGCTGCGGATCAACCAGCCGGCGGGTCATCTGGAAGCGGGCGAGACGCTCGTCGACGCCGTCGTTCGCGAAACACTCGAGGAAACCGCGCACCGCTTCGTGCCGGAAGCGCTCGTCGGGGTCTACATGACGCATTTCGAGCGGCCGGGCGTGGGCGTCACGTATGTGCGGTTCACGTTCTGCGGCAAGGCGCGGGAGGAGGCGCCGGGCCGTACGCTCGACGACGGCATCGTGCGCGCGATGTGGCTCACCGCCGATGAACTGCGCGCCTGCACGGCGCGCCATCGAACGCCGCTCGTCATGAAATGTGTCGACGATTACCTCGCCGGGCGGCGCGTGCCGCTCGACTTCATCCATACACATTCGGTAGCGCCGGTCGTGCGGGCCTGATTCCTTTGCCCGCCACGCGCGCCTTCAAGCAAATCGGTAGCAACATGGGCAAGCAAAAAGTCGTGGTGGGCATGTCGGGCGGCGTGGATTCGTCGGTGACGGCGTGGCTTCTCAAGGAGCAGGGGTACGACGTCGTCGGCCTCTTCATGAAGAACTGGGAAGACGACGACGACAGCGAGTACTGCTCGACGCGGCAGGACTGGATCGACGTGGTATCGGTGGCGGATCTGATCGGCATCGACGTCGAGGCGGTCAATTTTGCCGCCGAATACAAGGACCGCGTGTTCGCCGAGTTCCTGCGGGAGTACTCGGCCGGCCGCACGCCGAATCCGGATGTCCTGTGCAACGCCGAGATCAAGTTCAAGGCGTTCCTCGATCACGCGATGTCGCTCGGCGCCGAAACCATCGCGACCGGCCACTACGCACGCGTGCGTGAGCAGGAGGGTCTTTTCCAGTTGCTGAAGGCCACCGATTCGACCAAGGACCAGTCGTACTTCCTGCATCGGCTGAATCAGCAGCAGTTGTCGAAGACGCTCTTTCCGCTCGGCGAAATCCCGAAGACGAAGGTGCGCGAGATCGCGGCGCAGATCGGCCTGCCGAACGCGAAGAAGAAGGATTCGACTGGCATCTGCTTCATCGGTGAGCGGCCGTTCCGCGAATTCCTCAACCGCTATCTGCCGACGAAGCCCGGCCCGATGAAGACGCCCGACGGCAAGACGATCGGCGAGCACATCGGCCTCGCGTTCTACACGTTCGGGCAGAGGAAGGGCATCGGTATCGGCGGGGCGAAGGACGGCAGCGGCGAGCCGTGGTTCGTGGCGGGCAAGGACATGGCGAGCAATACGCTCTACGTGGTGCAGGGGCACGATCACCCGTGGCTGCTCGCGCAAACGCTGATCGCGGGAAATACGAGCTGGGTGGCGGGCACGGCGCCAGAGGAAGGCGCGGCGGGCGGCGCGAAGACGCGCTATCGGCAGGCGGACGCCGCGTGCCGGTTCGCGGCGCTGGCGGACGGACGCTTCGGGTTGCATTTCGACGACGCGCAGTGGGCCGTGACGCCCGGGCAGTCGGCCGTGTTGTATCAAGGCGACGTATGTCTTGGCGGCGGCATCATCGAACACGCGGCCACGGCACAGCCGATGCCCCACACGGCCGAGCCGGCGTTGCTGTCCGCGCGATAGGCGGGCATCCGGTTCAGCAAGGCGGGCTTCGGCCCGCTTTTTTTTATCTTCAATTGTCTTCAATCAAGGCGAAAACTTTTTTGATACAAGCCCTTGACTGTCTACCTAGTAGTAGATAAAGTTCGAGTCAAGGACGAAAGACATGGACAAGAACACCGTACGCGAACAACTGCTGGAACATGCCCAGGTGCTGCTGATGACACGCGGCTACAACGGTTTCAGCTACCGGGATCTGTCGGCGCTGGTGGGCGTGAAGACATCGAGCATCCATTACTACTTCCCGTCGAAGGAAGATCTGGCGCTCGAAGCGGTCAACACGTACAGCGCGGATGTGCTCTCGTCGATCTACGCGATCGACAGCTCCGCTCCCGCCGACAAGAAGCTCGACCGTTACGCGCGGCTCTTCGGCAGGATCGTCGGCGAGGGCGACCAGATATGCCTGTGCGGCATGCTCGCGGCGGACATCGAGTCGTTGCCGGAGAAGGTCCGGCACGCGGTGCAGGCGTTCTTCAAGGCCAACGAGAACTGGCTTGCCAGGATTCTCGCCGAAGGCGAAGCGCAGCAGACACTGAACGCCAACGGCCAGCCGGAAGCCGCGGCGCGGGCGTTGTACGCGGCGTTCCAGGGCAGTTTGCTGGCGTGCCGGCTGTTTCAAACGAAGACGCGGCTCGACGAAATCGTGCAAGGCGTCAAGCGATAGCGGTTCGGGGTGTGGATAAGTGACCGAAATTGCGCTTGAATTGCGTGCATCAATCTATCTTTAAGTAGATAGATTTTGGCGAGATATCCGCAATACATGCAATAACGGACCTGTCGTGCGCTTGTCTGCGGGTATCGCAGGCCATACGGCGGAATGAAGTGTGAAGTTATCGATTTTTAGCCCGCTGTCTACCTAGTAGTAGATTGAATATTTGCGAATTAATTGTTATTTGACCGTTTTGTTTTCCAATCACTCGGAGAAATCATGAAGAAGCTGAAAACCGCTGCCGTCGCCGTTGCTATCGTTGCTGCCAGCCTTGGAAACGCGGTCGCGCAGACCACGCCCGTGCTCGAACCCGCGACGCAGCAGTTCATCGACGCCCTCTCCGCCCAGAAAGGGCCGCCGATCTACACGCTGTCCCCCGCCGACGCGCGCAACGTGCTTGCCGGGGCGCAGGCGCAGCCGGTGACGAAGCAGCCGGCGAAGATCGAGGACCGCGTGATCAGCGCCGGCCCGACCGGCCATATCTCGATCCGGATCGTTCGCCCGGAGCACGCGAAAGGGACGCTGCCGGTCGTCATGTATTTTCACGGCGGCGGCTGGGTGCTCGGTGACAAGAACACGCACGACCGCCTGGTGCGCGAGATCGCGAATGGCGCGCAGGCGGCGGTCGTTTTCGTCGACTATGACCGCTCGCCCGAGACGAAATATCCGGTGCCGATCGAAGAGGCCTACGCCGCGACGCGCTACGTCGCCGATCATGCGCAGGAGTTCGGCGTCGACGCATCGCGCATGGCGGTGGCGGGCGACAGCGTCGGCGGCAACATGGCCGCGGCCGTCACCCTGCTCGCGAAGGAGCGCGGCGGCCCGGCATTGCGCGCCCAGGTGCTGTTCTACCCGGTCACGGACGCGAACTTCGAAACCGGCTCGTACAACGAATTCGCGAACGGCCCGTGGCTCACGAAGAACGCGATGAAGTGGTTCTGGGACGCCTACGCGCCGAATCCCGCGGATCGCGAGAAGATCACGGCGTCGCCGTTGCGCGCGAGCCTCGAACAGTTGAAGGGCCTGCCGCCCGCGACCGTCATCACCGACGAAAACGACGTGCTGCGCGACGAAGGCGAGGCGTATGCCCGCAAGCTCTCGCAGGCGGGCGTGCGCGTGACGTCGGTGCGCTACAACGGCACGATCCACGACTTCGTGATGCTGAACGCGCTCACCGACACGCCCGCCACCCGCGCCGCGATCGAGCAGGGCAACACCGCGCTCAGGCAGGCATTGCGGAAATAATGTCCGCAAAAAAAGCCACCCGCCAGAAGGCGGGTGGCTTTTTTACTCGTTCGACGATGCGTATCGCGCGGCGCGCTCAGGCGTGCGTCGTATCGATGAACGACTGGCGCTGCGAAAGCCGCTGAAAGTGCTTGTCGAGATTCGGATGCGCTTCGCGCCAGTTGAGATCCGGCATGCGGAAATCGAGATAGCCGAGCGCGCAGCCGCAGGCGATGTCCGCGAGCGTGAAATGGTTCGCCGAGCACCACGGCTTCGAGCCGAGTCCCTTCGCCATCGCCTTCAGGCCGTCTTCGATCTTGTGCTGCTGGCGCGCAACCCACGCCGGGTTCCTGTGCGGTTCGTCGCGCAACACGCCCTCCAGCCGGATCAGAACGGCGGCGTCGAGCATGCCGTCGGCGAGCGCCTCCCAGCAGCGCACTTCCGTGCGTTCGCGCCGTTCCTGCGGCAGCAGCTTGCCGACCGGCGTGAGCGTATCGACGTACTCGCAGATCACGCGCGAGTCGAACACGGCTTCGCCGTCGTCGAGCACGAGACACGGCACCTTGCCGAGCGGATTGAAGTTGTGGATCTTCGAATCGGATGCCCAGACGTTTTCGAGCACCAGTTCGCAGTCGATTTTCTTTTCCGCCATTACGATCCGCGCCTTGCGGACGAACGGGCTGCTGTGCGAACCGATCAGTTTCATCATCTGTTTTGCGGGTTTTCAGCGGAATTGGTCGTGGACAACGATCTTAACCGCCCGACACCACGCCAAGGTGATTTCGAGATAACGTCGTTGTGGCTCGGCGACAACAGATGACGCGCCGGCATCGGCTGACAAATATCAGCCGATGCCAGCGGCGTGACTCGCTCTATTTCGCTTGCGCGGCGACCGGCGCCGACGCGTTCGACGCACTTGACGCATTCGACACCGGACACGGCAGCACCGGCGACGCGGCCACACGCGTCGCGGTGTCGCCTTTGACCTTCGCCGGGGCAGAGGGCGCGCCGGCGGGCGCCGCGCTCACCGTGCGCACGCCGGCCGCGATCTCGGCCGCGAGCTGATCGACGGCCTTGCGGTGCCCCGCGACCAGCGCGTCATAGCCCGCGGCGACAGGCTGCTGCGACACCGTCCGGCATGTCAGCACCGTCTGCGAGCCCGCCGCCCGCACGCTCCACACGGCGTCGATCAGCGCCTGCGCGCCCGGCCACGACTCGAAGCGTTGCACGTTCACCTTCACGCGATACACCGGCACGGACTCGGGATGCGGCGTGTTGTACACGTCGATCGCGCCGAGCTGCTGCGTCAGGTCCGAGGAGAGCGCGCGCCGCACTTCGTCGGCGGGCAGGGACGCCCAGCGCTCGTCCTCCAGCACGCGGACCTGCGCGGGGCTCGTCTGCACGACGAGCTGGCTCTTCGTCACCTGCGGGGGCATGTCGACGGGCGGCACCTCGATATAGAACGACGCGGGCGTCGCAGGCACGGGGCGCGCATCGCCGCCGAGCGTGTAGAAGCGGCTCACCGGCGACGACCCGCAGCCAGCCAGCAGCGACACGGCGCCCGCCGTGATCAGAAACGCGCCGAACCTCATGGTTTATCTCCTGATTTGCCGCGCAGCAACGATTCCGGGTGCCGTTCCAGATAGTCGGAGAGCGCGTTGAGCGATTGAAGCGTGCGCGTGAGCTCCTGCAGCGCCTGATGGACATCCGACTGAAGCGGCGAGTCCTGTTGCAGCGTGGTCTGCGCGTCCACGAAGGTCTTTTTGGCGGCGCTCAGCGTGTCGCGCGCTTCGGGCGCGACCTGCGTATCGAGTTGCTTGAAGAGACTGTTCGCGTTCTTGAGCGAGCTGTTCAGGTTCGCGCCGATTTCGTCGAATGGAATCTTGTCGAGCTTCTTCGCGATGTCCGCCACCTGGAGCTGCAGTTCGTCGAGCGTGTTGGGCACGGTCGGCAGTTCGAGCGTATCGGCGCTCGTGTTCACCTTCACGGCCTGTGCCTTCGGGAAGAAGTCGAGCGCGATGTACAGCTGGCTCGTGAGCAGGTTGCCGGTGCGCAACTGCCCGCGCAGGCCATGCGCGACGAGGCGCTGCAGCAGGTCTTCGCTTGCCGCGCTGCCCGGATTCGGCATCGACTGGCGCGCCTGCTTGCCAAGGCGATCCGGATAGAGGTTCAGCGTCACCGGCATCCTGAAATTGCGCGTCTTCGGATCGTATTCGATGCCGATGTTCGTCACCTGCCCGAGCACGATGCCCCGGAAGTCGACGGGCGCGCCCACCGACAAGCCGCGCAGCGACTGGTTGAAGTTCATCACGACGCGCAGCGGCGTGCCGTCCGGATCGCGCATCGCGTCGCCTTCGTCGGAGCCGAGACGGAACGTCATGTTGTCCTGCGCCTGCGCTCCCGGCGGCTGGTTCGGCGGCGTCTGGAACGCGATTCCGCCGAGCACGACCGTCGCGAGCGACTGCGTGTTGAGCCTGAAGCCGCTCGAATCGAGCCGCAGATCGACGCCGCTCGCGTGCCACCAGCGCGTGTTGGTGCCGATGTACTGATCGTACGGCGCGTTGACGAACACCTGCATCGTCACGCCCGTGCCGTCGCGGTCGAGCGAGAAGCCGACCACCTGGCCGACCTGCACGCGCCGGTAGTAGATGGGCGAGCCGATATCGATCGAGCCGAGCGACTCGCCGCGCAAGACGAACTTGTGGCCCTTCTGGTCGCCGGTGACCGCGGGCGGCGTTTCGAGGCCGACGAACTCCGTTTGGTCGTCGGTCGATTTGCCCGCATCCACGCCGATGTAGGAACCCGAGAGCAGCGTGCCGAGACCGCTCACGCCGCTTGCCGCCACGCGCGGGCGCACGACCCAGAAACGCGTGTCCTTGACGGCGAAGTCGGAGGCTTCCTTGGTGAGTTGCACGTCGACGAGCACGCGCGAATGGTCCTTCGACAGCGTGATCGTCTTCACCGTGCCGACATCGACGTCCTTGAACTTGAGCTTCGTCTTGCCCGGTTCGAGCCCTTCGGCGCTCACGAAGCTGATCGTGATCGTGGGGCCGCGCCCGGCGACCGTCTTCACGACGAGCAGTACGCCCACGAGCGCCGCCACGAGCGGAATCACCCAGACGAGCGACGGCAGCCAGCGGCTGCGCGGCTCGATTACGGGATCGGGGAGATTCGGCGGCAGACCGCCGCCTTTGCCTGAGGGTTCGTTGCGCGGCTCGTTCGGCCCTTGCGGACTATTCATGTGTCTTTCCCGGGGGTTCGATGTTGTCCCATATCAGTCGAGGGTCGAATTGCATGGAGGCGAGCATCGTGAGCACGACGACCGCCGCGAACGCCAGCGCGCCGGGGCCGGCGGTGATGATGGCGATCGACTTGAAGCGCACGAGCGCCACGGTCAGCGTGACGACGAACACGTCGAGCATCGACCAGCGGCCGATGCGCTCGACCACGCGATAGAGCGTCGTGCGCTGGCGCGGCTGCCATGTCGAGCGCGTCTGCACGGTCCACGCGAGGAACGCGAGCGTGCCGAGCTTGAGCATCGGCACGAGAATGCTCGCGATGAAGATCACCGCCGCGAGCGGATAGTCGCCGTCGTTCCAGAAGAGCGCGACGCCGCTCATGATCGTGTCGTCTTCCGAGCCCACGATCGACGACGTGTGCATCACCGGGTACAGGTTCGCCGGAATGTAGAGGATCGCGGCGGTGATCAGCAGCGCCCACGTGCGCGCGATGCTGTCCGGATTGCGCCGGTGCAGCGTCGCGTTGCAGCGGGAACAGCGCTGCCGCTCGACGGTGAACGCGCGCGGCTGCACGCGCCCGCACGCGTGGCACGCGACCAGCCCGGCACGCGATGCGGTCGTGAGATACGGCCCCGCGCCGGATGCGTCGTTGCCGTTGCCGCTGTCGTTGCCGTTTTCATTGCCGCTTTCGTTTTGGGGCGGTTTGATCGCGTCGCTCATGATTCGCGCCTCGTGGCGGGCGGCGTCGCACGCTCGAGGCCACCGCGCCCCGCTTCGGGCGCATGCCGTTCGTCGAGCGCCGGGCCGGGCGGCGTGCGGCGCCTGGGCAGGCGATCGGCGTAATCCCACAGTGCGCGCGGATCGAAACTCACGACCACCGCGAACATCAGCGTGAGCGCGCCGAACGCGAAGAGCGCGGCCTCGGGAATCACGCGGGCGAGGCTGACCATCTTCACGAGCGTGACCAGCACGCCCAGCATGAATACTTCGATCATGCCCCACGGGCGCACGAACCCGATTGCGCGCAACACCTCGTTGAAGGCGGGCGGCACGAACCCCGCGCGCAGCGGAATGAGCACGTAGAGGAGCGCGATCAGCTCGGTGAGGGGGAAGAGGATCGTCGAGAAAAATACGATGATCGCGACGACCTGCATGTCCTCGCTCCACAGCGCGACGATGGCGCCGATCAGCGTCGTCTGCGACGTGATGCCGTTCGCGTCCAGTTCCACGATCGGAAAACCCTGCGCGATCAGGAACGTGAAGACCGCCGCAAGCGTGAGCGCGCAGATCTTGTCGAGGTTCTTCGAAACGTTGTAATAGAGTGTGTCGCCGCAGCGCGGACAGATGGCGGTTGTGCGCCGGGGCAGCGTACGTCTGTTGAAAAGCGCGTCACACTCGTGGCATGCGATCAGGTCGTCTGGTTCGTTCATGAGTCGGGAGGCCTGGGCGGTTGGGGCGGTGCTTCGGTGTGCCGTTGATCCACCGTAGCCAGAGATTCAAGCAAGGGCCGGGCCAGAGCGCATGGTATCAAATGACGCCGGGGCGACACAGTAACGGGGTATTGATGTCGGCAGATGTCCGCGCGTGCGCACTGTGCGCACTAACTGGAATGAACACCCGAAGCAACTCGTTTAGTCCGAAAGCTTTGTATTTTCGCGGAAGCCCGAACGACTCGTTCCGACCGTTGCATGAATGGAATAGTTCGTTGCAGCGGCAGAACGCGGCCGGAAAAGGTGCCGTCGCGCGCCCGGCTGAGCCAATGCCGGCGGGCGTCGGCGGCGAAATCGCGGGTATTTTCGGAGCGCGCACCGGTTTCCTTTCATTCGGGTACGATGGCGGCCGTGAATGGCAGTTCGGCGGGCGGGCCGGAAACGCGCAATTTCTTCTCGGGATCACTATGGAACGCGGGGCAAACTTCGCAACCACGGAGCGGTACAGCGGCACGGCGATCGGCCTTCACTGGCTGATCGCGCTCCTGATCGTGTGCGGTTTTTATCTCGGCTGGATCATGACCGACATCCCCGGATTCACGCCGACGAAGCTCAAGTATTTCTCCTGGCACAAATGGATCGGCGTGACGGTGTTCGCGCTCGCCGCGATCCGGGTCGTGTGGCGGCTCGGCCACCGCGCGCCGGCGATGCCGCGCGGCATGGCGCGCTGGCAGCAGGGCGCGGCGCACGCCACGCATTTCCTGCTGTACCTGCTGATGCTCGTGATCCCGATTTCCGGCTATTTCTACAGCTCCGCGGCGGGCATTCAGGTGGTCTACCTCGGCATATGGCCGATGCCGACCATCATCGGCCCCGATCAGGAGCTCAAGGGCACGCTGCGCATCGTTCACGTCGTGCTGAATTACGGGCTGCTCGCGCTCGTTGCCGTGCATGTGCTCGCCGCGCTGAAGCACCATTTCGTCGATCGCGACGGGCTGCTCGGGCGCATGCTGCCGTTCCTCAAGTAGGCGGAGATTTGTTTCCCGCCTGTTGGCGGCGCGTTTCCCGGCGGCTGATTGTTTTCGCGGCTTTTTGATTTCCAATGGTGGATTCAAGTTTTTCGAATCGTTTGAATTGTTTTGACAGGGCAGACATGAAAGCGAAACTCTATGGTTTGGTACTTGCCGGCGTGACGGCCACGTCGCTCGTCGCGGCCGTCGTTGCCCATGCGCAGGTCGACACGGGCAAGAGCTCGGTTACGGCGACTTCGAAGCAGATGAACGTGCCCGTCGACGGCAAGTTCAACAAGTTCACCGCGCAGATCACCTTCGACCCGGCGAAGCCGGCCGCGGGCAGCGCGAACATCACGATCGACACCGGCAGCTACGATCTCGGCGACGCCGAATACAACAAGGAAGTGCGCGGCAAGGAATGGTTCGACAGCGCCACGTTCCCCACCGCGACGTTCGTTTCCAGTGCGATCGCGCCGGCGGGCACGGCGAACCAGTACAAGGTCACCGGCAAGCTCACGATCAAGGGCAAGTCGCAGACGGTCACCGTGCCGGTGACCGTCACGCAGCAGGGCGCGACGGAAACATTCGACGGTTCGCTCCCGATCAAGCGCAGCCAGTTCGACGTCGGAACGGGCGAATGGAAGGACACGTCCGTGGTGGCGGACGATGTCGTCATCAAATTCCACATCGTCGCCGCAAAGAAATAAGCGGCGCATCAAGCCAGGAGGGCAACTTGAAGAAAAAACAACTTTTGATCGCAGCGGGCGCGCTGCTCGCCGGCATGTCGTTCAATGCGATGGCAGCGGACACCTATCAACTCGACCCGAATCACACGCAACCCAGCTTCGAGGCCGATCACTTCGGCGGCGTCTCGATCTGGCGCGGCAAGTTCAACAAGTCGAGCGGCACGGTGACACTCGATCGCGCGGCGAAGACCGGTACGGTCGAAGCGACGATCGACATCGCGTCGATCAACACGGGCAATGCGAAGCTCGACGAGCATCTGAAGAAGGACGAGTTCTTCGACGTCGCGAAGTATCCGACGGCGGTCTACAAGGGCACGTCGATCAAGTTCGACGGCGACAAGCCGGTGGAAGTGATCGGCACGCTGACGATGCACGGCGTGACGAAGCCGCTGAATCTGAAGCTCGAGTCGTTCAAGTGCATTCAGCATCCGGTGCTCAAGCGCGAAGTGTGCGGCACGGAGGCAACGGCCGTGTTCGACCGCGGCGATTTCGGCATGGACTACGGCAAGTCGTACGGCTTCAGCCTGAAGACGACGCTGCATATTCAGGCGGAAGGGGTCAAGCAGTAACGCCTGCGCCGTGAACGCTCCCTCGGTGGAGCGCCGCTCTTCAGGAAAGCAAAAGGCCGGTTCGCGAGAACCGGCCTTTTGCCTTTTACCGAGCAACCAACGCGACGCTCAGACTTCCGCGCCCGCGTTCGGATCGGTGGGATCGTACTTCGGCTTCTTGTCCTTCACGAGGTCCTCGCGCTTCACGCCGAGCCACATCGCGATCGCCGCCGCCACGAACACCGACGAATAGATGCCGAACAGAATGCCGACCGTCAGCGCGAGCGCGAAATAGTGCAGCGTCGGGCCGCCGAACAGGAACATCGAGAGCACCATCATTTCCGTACAGCCGTGGGTGATGATGGTCCGCGACATCGTGCTCGTGATCGCGTGGTTGATCACTTCGATCACGGTCATCTTGCGTTCGCGGCGGAAGGTTTCGCGAATCCGGTCGAAGATCACGACCGATTCGTTCACCGAGTAGCCGAGCACGGCCAGAATCGCGGCGAGCACCGAAAGCGAAAACTCCCACTGAAAGAACGCGAAAAAGCCGAGGATGATCACGACGTCGTGCAGGTTCGCGATCACGCCGGCCACCGCGTACTTCCATTCGAAGCGGAACGACAGGTAGATCACGATGCCGATCACCACGCACGCGAGCGCGAGCAGGCCGTTCGTCACGAGTTCCTTGCCGACCTGCGGCCCGACGAACTCGACGCGCTGCAACTGCGCCTGCGCGTCCTGCCCCTTGAGCGCGGTCATGACCTGCTCGCTTTGCTGCGCGGACGTCAGTCCGCCCTTGAGCGGCAGGCGGATCAGCACGTCGCGCGACGTGCCGAAGTTCTGCACCTGCGCATCGGGATAGCCGAGCTTCGTGAGGGTCGCGCGCACCGGTTCGAGCGGCACGGCCTGCGGATACTGCACCTCGACGACCGTCCCGCCGGTGAATTCCACCGACAGATGCAGCCCGCGATGCACGAGGAAAAACACGGCCGCGAGAAACGTGATGAGCGAGATCGCGTTGAAGATCAACGCGCGCTGCATCAGCGGCAGGTCACGGCGAATGCGGAAAAATTCCATGATCTATTCTCCGGGGCTCAGGCTGACGAGCCCGGTTTTTTCTGGTTGTCGACGCCCGGACCCGAGCGGCGGCGCGCGACCGGCTTGCCGGTGCGCGCGGGGGCGGCCTGGCCGGCCGGGCGCGCCGGAACCGGGGCCTTGTTCTTGGCTTTGGCCTTGGCGGCGGGCTGGACCATCTCGCTGCCGAGCGATTCTTCGCGCTGGTTCGCGAGGTAGGCTGCCGTCGCCGCCGCGGCGTCGGCGCCTTCAGGGCGCCACACCTGGCCGATCGCGAGCGATTGCAGCTTCTTCTTGCCGCCGTACCAGAGGTTCACGAGACCGCGCGAGAAGAACACGGCCGAGAACATCGACGTGAGAATGCCGATGCAGTGCACCACCGCGAAGCCGCGCACCGGGCCCGAGCCGAACGCGAGCAGCGCGAGGCCGGCGATCAGCGTGGTGACGTTCGAGTCGAGAATCGTCGCCCACGCGTGCGAGAAGCCGTTCTGAATCGCCACCTGCGGCGGCGCGCCGTGGCGAAGCTCCTCGCGGATGCGCTCGTTGATCAACACGTTCGCGTCGATCGCCATGCCGAGCGCGAGCGCGATGGCCGCGATGCCGGGCAGCGTCAGCGTGGCCTGCAGCATCGAGAGAATCGCGATCAGCAGCAGCAGGTTCACCGACAGCGACAGCATCGAGATCAGGCCGAACAGCATGTAGTACGCGATCATGAAGATGGCGATCGCGGCGAAACCGTACACGACCGAATCGAAGCCCTTCCTGATGTTGTCGGCGCCGAGGCTCGGGCCGATCGTGCGTTCCTCGATGATGTCCATCGGCGCTGCGAGCGAACCGGCGCGCAGGAGCAGCGCGAGGTCGGTGGCGGCTTGCGGTGTCGGCTGGCCGGTGATCTGGAAACGGTCGCCGAGCTCGGACTGGATGGTCGCGACCGTCAGCACTTCGCCCTTGCCCTTTTCGAACAGCACCATCGCCATCGGCTTGCCGATGTTGTCGCGCGACACGCTGCTCACCGCGCGCCCGCCCGCGGCATCGAGACGGATGCTCACCGACGGGCGCTGATGCTCGTCGAAGCTCGCGGATGCGTCGATGATGCGGTCGCCTGTGAAGATCACCTGCTTGCGCAGCAGAACCGGCGTGGAGTTGCCCTGCGTGAAGAGTTCGTCGCCCGGCGGCACGGGGTCGTTCGGGCCGGGGTGGGTGTTGGTCGGATCGGCGAGGCGCGCTTCGAGCGTCGCCGTGCGGCCGATGATGTCCTTCGCCTTCGCCGTGTCCTGCACGCCCGGCAGTTCGACCACGATCCGGTCGGACCCCTGTTGCTGGATCACCGGCTCCGCGACGCCGAGTTCGTTCACGCGGTTATGCAGCGTCGTGATGTTCTGCTTGAGCGCGCCGTCTTCGACGAGCGTTTGCGCCGCCGGCGTGAACGTGCCGACGAGCTGGTAGCCGTCGCCGTTCTGGCGCGTCGCCCATTGCAGCTCGCTCACGCTGTTCACGAGCGCCTGGCGCGCCTTGTTCGCGGTGTCCTGCTCGGAGAAATTGATGACGACCGACTGGCCCACGCGGTTCACGCCGCCGTCGCGGATGTTCTTGTCGCGCAGGAGCGCCCGGGCGTCGGCGGCGTCCGAGTCGAGCTTCTTGTTCAGCGCGCCCGCCATGTCCACCTGCAGCAGGAAGTGGACGCCGCCGCGCAGGTCGAGACCGAGGTACATCGGCAGGGCGTGCAGCGCGGTGAGCCAGCGCGGCGACGCGCTCTGCAGGTTCAGCGCGACGACATAGACCGGGTCGGACGGGTCGCTGTTCAGCGTTTTCTGCAGCAGGTCCTTCACGCGCAACTGCGTGTCGGTGTCCTTCAGGCGCACGCGGATGTTCGCGTTGGTCGACGAGTTGTCGAACGTCACTTCGTCGGGCGTCACCTGATTCGCAGCAAGCGTGCTCTCGATCTTGTCGAGCGTGGACGAATCGAGCTTGACCGTTGCCTTGCCGCTCGACACCTGCACCGCCGGCGCTTCGCCGAAGAAATTGGGCAGCGTGTACACGAGGCCGATGACGAGCGCCACCAGCATCACGACATATTTCCAGAGGGGGTAACGATTCATGGGGATGGCCGAACGGGAAAGTTGGCGTGGGGAGTGCGTGGTGCGTCCGGCGATGAACGCTGCCAGCCGTTGTGCCGTGGCTCGACGGCGAAGGCTTGACGGGCGAGGCCGCGCCGGACGCGAAAGAAACTGGCCTTACAGCGACTTGATCGTGCCCTTCGGAAGAATCGTCGTGACGGATGCCTTCTGGACCGTGATTTCGGTGCCTTCGGCGATTTCGACGCCGACATACGCGTCCGTTACCTTCGTGACCTTGCCGACGATGCCGCCGTTCGTCACCACTTCGTCGCCCTTGGCCATCGCGGCGAGCATGTTGCGATGCTCCTTTTGACGCTTCATTTGCGGGCGGATCATGATGAAGTACAGCACCGCGAACATCAGGATGAGGGGCAGGAAGCTCATCAGGCTCGATTCCGCGCTGCTCGCGGTCGTGCCCTGTGCAACAGCATTGGAAATAAACGACACGTTGGTCTCTCCGTTATGACGACTGAATCAGAAAATTAGCCCGGTATTCTACACCGGGCCGCGCCGCGGCAGCGCTGGGAATGCGCTTTGCGATCAAGCTGTTAATGGTTTTGCTGCCGTTTTGTTGCGGTATTGCTGCCGTTTTGCAGCTGCGGTTCCCGCGTCCGGCGCAGATTGATTGTAATTCTTTTGTCAGGTTTGCTAGTCGATGCCCCGCGCCCGGTTCTCGTAAAAGTGCTTCCTGAACGTGTCGAACGTGTGATTTTCAATCGATTCACGGATTTCGCTCATCAATTGCAGGTAGTAGTGCAGGTTGTGGATCGTGTTCAGCTGCGCGCCGAGAATCTCACCCACGCGGTGCAGATGGTGCAGATATCCGCGCGTGAAATTGGCGCAGGTGTAGCAGCCGCAGCTTTCGTCGAGCGGCTTCAGCGAGTTCTTGTGCGACGCGTTGCGGATCTTCACGTCGCCGAAACGCGTGAAGAGCCAGCCGTTGCGCGCGTTGCGCGTCGGCATCACGCAGTCGAACATGTCGACGCCCGCCGCCACGCCCGCCACCAGGTCCTCCGGCGTGCCGACGCCCATCAGGTAGTGCGGCTTGTCGGCGGGAAGCTTCGGGCCGATGTGGTTCAGCACGCGCATCATGTCTTCCTTCGGCTCCCCGACCGACAGCCCGCCGATCGCGAGGCCATGAAAGCCGATGTCCGCGAGCCCCGCGAGCGATTCCTCGCGCAGGTCCTCGAACATGCCGCCCTGCACGATGCCGAAGAGCGCATTCGGATTGCCGAGGCGCCCGAATTCGTCGACGGAGCGCTTCGCCCAGCGCATCGACATGCGCATGGAATCGGCGGCGTCCTGGTGCGAGGTCGGCACGCCGCTTGTCGCGTAGGGCGTGCATTCGTCGAACTGCATCACGATGTCCGAATTCAGCACCTTCTGGATCTGCATCGAGATCTCGGGCGAGAGGAACAGCTTGTCGCCGTTGATCGGCGACGCGAAGGTCACGCCGTCCTCGGTGATCTTGCGCAGTTCGCCGAGCGAAAAGACCTGGAAGCCGCCCGAATCGGTGAGGATCGGCCGTTTCCAGTTCATGAAGGCGTGCAGTCCGCCGTGCGAGCCGATCGTTTCGAGGCCCGGGCGCAGCCACAGGTGAAACGTGTTGCCGAGGATGATCTGAGCGCGGATTTCCTCGAGTTCGCGCGGCTGGATCGCCTTCACGGTGCCGTAGGTGCCGACCGGCATGAAGATCGGCGTTTCGACGCCGCCGTCGCCAACCGGCCGCTCGCCGCGGCCGCCGCCGAAACCGACATCTTCATCACGCCGGGCTACGAATTTCGCGTGGTCGACCGGCTGATCACGAATTTCCATCTGCCGAAATC
>Ga0163162_10000816_pt1 | contig 28897 bp, 25 predicted proteins | sample S55metaG_FD_115310 | JGI IMG/M metagenome (GOLD analysis project Ga0163162, IMG submission 115310) | Switchgrass rhizosphere microbial communities from Kellogg Biological Station, Michigan, USA - S5-5 metaG | ecosystem: Host-associated > Plants > Roots > Rhizosphere > Soil | place: USA... | reverse complement strand
TATCAGCCTGGTACGACGCGCACGGAAATAAAATTGCTGTGCCTGCAACGGCACGGGAGGCGCTGGATAATCATCTTTCATTTCTTTGGAGCAAAAAGGTTTTGAAAAAATTCCTGGACAACTATTCAGAAGTGTATGTTTTTGGCGGGTCCGGCAATTTGTTTGATGTTGTTGATCTATTTGATTGCGTGTTTTTTCTTAAAATTGATCCGCAGGTACAGAAGGTTCGAATACTTCACGGTTCGAGAGAAACGCCGTCAATGGATTTTCATGAGAATGGAGTTGTTACGTGGGGTGATTGGCTTGAACAGGAAGCGAAGAAGAGAGACATCCCTTTTATTGATACGACGCTTTCTCCGAATGAGATATTTCAGATCATCAGTGGCCAATAATTTTTTTAGGCGCGGTTAAAAGCCTGTCGAAATAGGTTTATAACTCGGTTGGAAAGTTGTCAAGTGGCCTCTAGAAGTTGTCGACCTTATTTACAATTCAATGCGATGTAATTGCCGGGGCCAGCGATTTTAAGACTTTTCCTTTCTCATCTAAAAAATTCAAACTGCTCACTCCATTTTCCAGAACTTTCAGCTCAATTCTTTTTTTTCCAGAACTATCCATCAATGCCATTTCAGAAGATCCATCGCTATTTCTTCCGACCCAAATTCTCGTCGGCGTAAATTTTTCTCCTGGCCGACTATCGGAGATCGCCAACCCCGCAAATTTGGCATCCTTGTCATCGACGCCAATCAAATTGACTTCCTGTTTTCCACCATACCGGTCGAATGATAAACTCACCCCGGAATTTACTACTTCACCATTTTGATTTTTTGAGCCAGAAAATATCAGTCCCCCGTTTTCAGACGCTTCATCATTAAAGAAAAGCATACCGGCCTGTGGCCTGTCCACTTTCTCTACTTCTTTGCCATGAACAATTACTCCAGGTAGTTTTTTACTATTGGAAATGATCATTCTCAAAGTGCCATCCGGTTCAACGATCCTTATCTGCTGTGCCTGGATCAAATCAAAATTCTTTGGCGCGTTCCGGTCTCGTAAAAAAAATACAAGCACAACGATCAAAACAATGCTGGCGAAAATTGAATATATAAACAGGAAAGTTTCGGTTAATTTCTTCATGACGTTTTAAGTGGGACGTCCATGATAATATAATGTTACCGCGCCACTAGTTTGCCTGGTTTTGAAATACTTCTTCGACAATTTGTATCACTTGAGTCGATTGGTGAATAAGAAAAGCTTCACTCTTATATACTGTTGTAGAAGATTTGGATAGATGTTATAAAATACATTAATTATCGTTAATATGATGGCCCATTTGTAGAAGTGTTTGCTCAGTGCATAGATTGTTGTTAAAGTAAAGAAGATAAACAGCGAGAGATGAAATTTTTCGTACATATAAGTCTGTGACAAAAGTTTTTTGACTGACTTTTCCGTACCGGATACTATTTTATATCCAGGATACTTTTTTCTTATCAATGTATTGATGAAATAACCGTTTTGCGCAAGCTTGCCGATGAAATGAACTCCCCATTTTTTATATAACCTTGTCGTTTTGCTTAATTGAATTGCGTGCAGAAAAGAATTGGGAAGAAATAACGGGAACAAACTTATGCCGAGATAAATCCATATCCATTTTCTCTCAACATACATATAGCAAAAGACTGTCAATGGGTAAAGAGCAAGTAAGGACCAGAAAAAGTTTATTACCGCATTGTATAAATTTTGCAGTTGTTTTATTTTTTTCAGGTTACTTTCAATCATATGATTTCAGTAAAGATACTGCGTGTCGTAAATTTTGTTTCACACAAAGGCACAAAGTACCTCAAAGGATACAAAGATCAGTTCGCTCGTCCCTTAATCCTTTGAGGTACTTTGTGCCTTTGTGTGAAACAAAATTTACGACACGACCTGGAATATCGTATCGGGAACTAGCATTTTGATACAGGTATTTATATTGTAAATTTCTAATCTTCGACCCAAAATAATACTTCTTTTATGCGATTGTTATTCATATTCGCCACGCTTTTTTTTCTTCAGGCTCAATCACAAAGTATTTCCTATCCTTTAAGGGCAAGCGCAAACAAAAAATACTTGGTCGATCAAAATGGGAAACCCGTTTTCCTGAATGGGTGTTCATCTTGGGATTTGCCGTTTGCCTTGCATTATCAACAGGTAAAACAATTTCTCACTGATAGAAAAGCAAAAGGTTTTAATGCAGTGTTGGTCAGACTTTCACCGGATCCGAGATTATTCAAAAATGGATCGGTTCCAGCACCTGTTTATGGTGCAGATGCATTTACTGATGACGATATTGCGAGGCCGGGAGAAAAATATTTTCGTCACGTGGACAGCGTCCTTAATCTATGCGAGCAAATGGGAATTTGTGTCCTGGTTGCGCCGTTGTATCTCGGATGTTGCCAGGATGGTTGGCTTGAAACTATTCAGAAATATGCAAATCCCGAGCAAAAATGCCGGCAGTATGGAGAATGGATTGCGAACCGCTACAAACATTTAACCAATTTGATTTGGGTCAGCGGTGGCGATCACGATCCGATCCAAGGCTATCTTGCAATGTCCGAAGGGATAGCATCCGTCGATACGATACATCTCCACACGTTTCATGCGCATCCGGGAAAAACTTCGGGCGAAAAATTTAAAGGTGCAAAATGGCAAACACTCAGTGCCGCTTATACTTATTTCCCCGCGCTTGAAATGAATAAAGAATGGCAATATCATCATGTATATGAAATGTTCTACGAGGAAAATCTAAACAACTATGATATGCCATGTTTCTTAATTGAAAGTGCGTATGAGCATGAGCGTAATGCAACAACACAAATTATTCGCAGGCAGGCGTATTGGGCATTAATTTCCGGCGCAACAGGTCATATGTATGGAGAGAAAGATACGTATGCATTTACCAATAATTGGAACGCTGCACTGAATGCCCCAGGAGCAGAAAGCATGCGCATTTTTGATGCGTTTATAAAAACTGTTCCATGGTACAAATTGAAACCTGATTGGCCACATACTGTTTTTACAGGGGGACGGGGTTATTTCAATCCAACTGAATTGCCAGGTGGAGAAGATTATGCCACAGGCGCAGTGACGACCGACAGCACGATGGCAATTTTGTATATGCCAACCAGCAGGACTGTTTGTGTAAACATGGGCAGACTTAAATCTCGCGTACATGTCAAATGGTTTGATCCATCTTCCGGAACATATCAAGGCGTGCCAGGTGATTTTCCAAATAGCAATGTTGCATATTTTACTCCACCTGCGCGCAACAATAGTAAGGGCTTCGACGATTGGGTGCTGATGCTTTCTGCGTCGACAACACAACACTGATCATTGTACAATCACGCAGGGATTTCTTCCTTGACATGTGAATATGAAAAAGATTTGCTTTCCGCTTTTGGTTTGGTCACATCTTTAAACAATATCATTTCTCCAACTCTCGCGGATGCGCCGGTGTAAAAACCAGTTTCATATTCGAAATTTTTCGGATTATGAAATGTTCCAAAAAGGATATCAAACAAAGGAAGATCTGAATAATTTCCCTGGTGAATCTGCCGCGCATGATGATAAGTGTGACTTTCCGGTCTTTGAACGATATATCCTAACCATCGTGGAGTTTTTATATTGCAATGCTGGAATATGGTGAGGAAGGTAGACGACAACAGGATCAGTGAAATGGCCTTCGGACTAAAGCCTGCAATGAGGCTAAAGCAGATTGTCGCGAGGACGGTCCAGCCAATCATATCCAGCGGACTAAAATAAAATGCCCCATACGTATCGATTCGTTCCGCGCTGTGATGCATTTGGTGAAACGATCTCCACAGAAAATTGTAACGGTGCATGCAATAGTGCCAGGCAAATACGCCGAATTCGTAAAGAAGCACGCCAAGAATTGCACCCGGAATCGTGCCGATGCCGGAGAGATCAAAAAGCTTGTGTGGTTCAAGCCATGGCGAAATAAATAGAGGCAGATAAGTGGACAAGAAGAAATAGATGACAAAAGCGATAATGCCCCTGAATTTCCAACCCTTGATTTTTTCCAGTTTTCTCCCGGGAAAAATAGCTTCCCATAACATCAGCGTACCGTACATCGCTATTACGATGAGCGACACAGGATCCAATAAAATTTCGAGAGGAGTCGGCATAATATCAAATTTTAGATTAATGATTATGCCTGTATTGCGTAAGTTTTGAACTTACATGGTGAGGGCAAAGGTTTCGAGGATAAAAAGGCAAGTCGTTGCCCAGGTCGTTTCTTTTTCCGGGATATAACTGCAGAAGGTACCTGTCCTGATTGCATTGGAGAAGTGTTTTCCAAGAGCCGGATGGGCTTTTTCAATTTTGGCGATCGCACTGCGGATGCGCCAGGTGACAGCAGACCTTGATTTTTCCACGGGATTTTTTACAATTCTCGATCTTCCTTTCAGACCAAGCGACTTAGACAAATGGTCGATCAGTTGGTCATATTCTTTTTCCAGTCTTTCCAATTTCACATAGTCATTCATGTCTTCCGCGGATTCAATTTCCTGCTTCAATTCAGTGATCTTTTGTTGGTATGCTTTTTTTGCTTTGGCATCCAATAATGCTTCGCCTTTTTCGTCGAGCACATTGCCCATGAGCTCGCCGCAATACAAAGACTGTCCGCCTGCCGATAGAAGTTTTCGTATGTCGACGAAACCTTTTACTTCCGGTAGTTGCACTGATTCTCCATTGAAAGCCATTTCCCAAATGGTACCATTCTTAGAGAAGACATTTTGCAAAATGGGCTTGTTTCTTTTTTCCAACGTTTGCGTGACCGTTAGTTGTTTTCCTTTTTGCATATAGTCCCAGAATGGCTGAAGCCTGGTTTTCCCTTTGAAAGGGTTGACATTGATCATCCATTGGACAGCATCCTGCTCACTGCATTCGGCGCCGTTACATATCATGCGTTTGTGAATGGCGAGATATTGTTGCCAGTACTTCTGCATTTTTTCAAAATCTTTCAGGTCGAAATAGGCTGCTGCATAAAGTGCCATCGCATCGACCCAAGTATTCGAATGTGAACGGATAGAAAGTGCAAGTGCTTTTTGTGTTTCTCCGAGTTCAAAAAGCGCGAAGCCCCCGATTGGGTAGTATGATTCCGCCTGTGCAGGATTTAGTCGCACGGCGCGCTCATAGAGCGCATACGCTTCTTCGGGATATCCAAGATAGACGAAACACGAAGCAATGGTGATCAGGCTGTCCGGATCGTTGGGATTTAAGCGATAAGATTTCCGGAGATAATGCTCGGCACTTTCGTATGCGCCATCATACAAAAAAATTCTGCCGAGGATATATGCCGAAATATAATTTTGATCGTCGAGTTCCATTGCCTTCTGTGCCCACTCAAACGCGCCGGACTGACTCACATCCCATCTCTCCCATAACTGGCAGCTCCATTCATTGAAGTAGGTGAGTGACATTCCGGAATATGCAAGTGAGTACGAAGGTTCAATCGATATCGCCTGTTGAAAATATTCTCTTGCTTTCAGATCGCTCGCTAATGTTGCTTTTTTTAATTCTTCGAGTCCGAACAACCAGCATTCATATGCTTTCAATTCAAGCAAGGGTTTTTTCCTGATCTGTGATAACAGGTCAAAATTTAATTGTTGTTGGAGTGATGAAACGAGCCCCGTGTAAAGCTCTTCCTGGATAAGTTGGATTTCTTTGATGTCGCCTCCAAATTTCTCAGCCCAAACAAGGCGACTTGTTCGGCTATCATATAATTGGGCGTTAATGCTGATGCGATCGGTCGAGCTTCTGAATGATCCTTCCACATGGTAATCGGTTTTCAATTGCTCAAAATCCTTGCTCAGGCTATTTGTGGGCACCAAATTTTTTACTGAAGAAAATGATATGATTTGAAATTGGCGAAATTTTGAAAGCTCGGTAATCAGGTCAATGCAAAAGGATTTGCAAAAAATATCGTGTGCGTTGTCTTTTGCAAGATTCTCAAAGGGAAGAATCGCCAGGGATACAATATTACTACTAGATTGAATGATGCTCAATTGTTTGATTTTCTAATGCAAAATAACGAGAATTAATAAACAGAGAAAGGTTTATTAGTCTCTCGATTTGAAATTTAATCCGCCGTTTTGATAATAGCGTAAGGTTTGTCATATGGAATACTTTCTCCATCTGCCGAAAAATATCCGATTATTGTTAATTCGGTTATTTTATCTCCTTGCTTCAAAGCGCCAATTGAAGACACATAGCAGGGACAATTTGTATAAATAAAAGCACTACTACCGTTAAATATCGCCTCAGCTATTTTAACGGAATTTTCATGATAGTGATCGAAGGAAGAAAGAATATATTTTTGAAATATGACAATGTCACTTGTGGCAATTGCTCCATTATTAAGTTGAAATAAACATGAAAACGGCATTCGATTTAAATTTATTTCCTGATAATTTAAAAAATCAGGGTAATCAAAAACAGTGTACTAAATTACCTGAGAGCCTCATAGAATTTTTTCCACGCAAAGGCGCAAAGTAAAACAAAGGCGCAAGGATTCCTCAATATTATGAAAACCTAATGTTTGAAGCTTTGCACCTTTGCGTTTCCTTTGCGCCTTTGCGAGAAACATGGATAAAAAATAAAAGTAGCGGATAATCAGTACCGGTGCTACATTCACCGCCACTGACTCCGCTACGTATCTGCATTTCTACCGTCCTTAATTTGCCGTTGCCGGACTAATCACGTTCTCTACTTCATATACCGCATCAATTGGAAATCCGCCTCTCTTTGCATGCTCTTTCAGCAACTCAATGCTTTTCGCCTTGTAAATACAGAATATCTTTCCATCAGTCACATAACTGTGCACCCATTGAATATCTGGTCCCATTTCTTTCAACACCGTACAGGAAGTTTTTGAAATGTCTTTTAATTTTTCTGGAGAGAATTGTCCCGCGCCGGGGATGTTCCTCTCGATGACGTAGGTTTTCATTTCTGATGTGTTTGAGTTTTTGGAATTAGTTGCAGTCGTTGTTTGTGCCATCGCAGAAAAACCGGTGATAAGAAAACAGACCAGTAATGTGCTCAGGTAGGTAGTGATCTTTTTCATGATAAAATGTTTAATGGTTAATGGTTGATCAAAAATAATTAATTGAATAGGGGTTTGCCTATAACAAATCATTCAAAGAATGGTAAATTTTGGTCAGAAAGAGAAAACGCAATTTTTCAAATTGTGAGACTATAACAAATCATTCAAAAACTGGTAAAAACTATTCAAAAAGAAAAATTATTGCAGAGCATCAAGATACATTGCGGGAATGATTCCGAATTTCTTTTTAAAACATTTTGTGAAGTAGGATGGACTGCTGAAGCCTGCGTCGAAAGTAGTCTGTGAAATATTGAGTGATTTCTTTTTCAATAGTTCGCGTGCTTTTTCAAGGCGATACTCACTTAATAATAATTTTGGAGAAAGTCCCCAGAAGGCCGTTGTTGTCCTGTACAAGCCCGAGTTACTCATGGAAACTGAGCGACAAAATTCCGGCACGGTGAAATCAGGTTCCTGCCAGTTTTTTTCTAGTTTGTCAAATAATAATTGAAGGAGTTCTTCATCCGGGGTTGTCAAAGAAATAAAATTATCCTGGCCAAGTTGATGATAGTCGCGCTCGAGTAAATCTTTTACATTCGATGCAACCGCGATTTTGTTTTTTGCGATGGTACAAAGTTGTCTTCCCAATCTAATCGTATCTCCGAATAGCCTGTTGCTTTCAGCGATTGGTTCACCGGCACTAAGACCAATATAGAAACCGGCGATAGTACGGTCGTCGAGTGAGATTTTTTTCTGGATATCCAATGCGCAGGAGGCTGCTTTCGATGCAGACGTAAATGATGCGATAAAACCGTTGCCGTGATATTCAACTTCACGACCTCCATGGATCAATAAATTTTCCCTGACGACATTGGAGAGAAGACCGAGTAATTCGGTTGCCTTTTCTTCACCCAATCTCAACTTTAATAAAACAGGGTCGATCATGTCCGACACCATCAAAACTCTAAATGCAGAATCATTAATTATTCTTAGTCCTTTGTCGGAAATCTCAGCATCGTCCGGATCGGTTATTCTTCCCAGGAAAGATTCGACCAGCTCATTGTCTACTTCAATAATTTTTGATGGGATGAGTCCATGTGAATTTTTATGCATTTCCTCGACGACCTGTTTGTCGGGACCTTCGATCAGACAAAACACAACGCCTCTTGGTTCATCGATCCAATAAGTCATGCATTTGCATTTATAATCGTGCTGGATGAGAATGTCTTGCTGATGAGCCTCTGCTGCATTGCGGGCCTCAATACCCGGAACATAGTGTATGTCCATGAAGATAGGCATAGTTCTAATTAAGAGTTCTCATTGAATCAGATCCTGATTTTGTTGCAATCAAGTATTCCCGAATGTAAGAAATCTGCTTTAGACAAGGAAAGTTTTTTACTACTCCACGCAAAGGTGCAAAGTAAAGCAAAGGCGCAATGGATATCTCGTATTCGAGCAAAACTTGACTTTGCGACTTCGCGTTTACTTTGTGACTTTGCGCGAAATAATTAAATTGAGGCAAGACTCGTTTACGCTCATGACTAAACTCCTAAGCACAAAAGAAATCAACGCGCCGGTCGGGCAATCCTTCAGACTATCTGTACTATTTATTTTTTTCATTTTCATATCCTGCTCAGACAATCGTAGTGTCATACAAAACCAAGTAAATAATTCTTTGTCTGGCTTGCTTCCAATTGTAAAAAAATTCTCTCTGTCGGGTAACAACTTTTTATTCAAAGGAAATTGGTCAATCGCGGAAAATGCGGTCGTTGAAAAAACAATTGCGTCGGAAACACTCAGAGAAAAATTAAAGTTGATTGGAAGCATTAGCCTGACTGAAGACACTTCCTCCAAAATAGAATTGAGTATAAGTCCCGGCAGCGTTACAATCGGTGAAGCAGTGGATACTAACAAAACTATCTTGGCGCAACAAGCGTATGAGCTGCAGTTGGGTCAGGATAAAATACGCATCACGGCAAACGCAGAGCAGGGACTTTACTACGGCGTGCAAACCTTCGTGCAAATGCTACAGAATGCAAAGGATGAAATTAGTTTGCCTGAAGGAGATATCATCGATTGGCCCGATCTTTCATTACGCATGATTTACTGGGATGATGCGCATCATCTTGAAAAATTTGACGCATTGAAAAGAATTATCCGGCAAGCTTCAGAATATAAGATCAATGCATTTGCTTTAAAACTTGAAGGACATTTTGAATTTGCGAGCGCATCTCATTTGATAGAACCGTTTGCGATTTCTCCCCAACAATACCAGGAGCTGACAGATTATGCGCGATCATATTTTGTTGAACTGGTTCCTTACCTCGATGCGCCGGCACATATATCTTTCATTCTAAAACATCCAGAATACGCAAAGTTTCGACTTTATCCTGACAACAATTATGAGCTTTCCATGACTAATTCGAAAGCCGTTGAACTGATGAAAAATATGTTCGCGGATCTGATGCGCGCGAATCGCGGAGGAAAATATATCGTGCTTTCGACTGATGAAGCGTATTATGCAGGTAAGGGCCCGAGCGAGAAGGAAGCCGCGGCGCAAGCCGGAAGCAACGGAAAATTGTTGGCACATTTTATCAAAACAGTAGCTGACGAATTGAATGACCAAGGGAGAACGATATTATTTTGGGGAGAATATCCCCTGGTCGCGTCTGATATCGATTCATTGCCTTCTTACCTGGTTAGTGGCGTGTACAATGAAATGTCAGAAACGTTCCGGAAGCATGGAATCCGGCAACTTGTTTATACGTATACGCAGGGAGAAGAGCCTATATTTCCAAGCTATTACCCGGTAAATAAAAAAGATACAATTACGAGAGTCGGGAATATCGTAAAAGATATCCGCACGGCTGTCGATGAAAAAAAATCAATGCTGATGGGTGTGTTTATTGCCGGTTGGAGTGATGCGGGATTACATCCGGAAACTTTTTGGTTAGGGTACACGACCGGTGCAGCTATGGGGTGGAATGTTTCATCGAATGCTGATGATTTGACTAATCGATTTTTTACTTCCTTCTATCATCGTGATTCGAGTACAATGAAAAAAATATATCAAATGCTAAGTATCCAGGCTGGATTTTATGACCGAAGTTGGGAGTGGGTGCCTTCGGATTTTCGCAAACCGATCCTGGGTAATTCGGAAGGAATTTTTCCAAAACCAGAGAGAGTGAAAGATCAGGTTTTACCAATGCTTCCGGTACCTTCTGCAGGCAGGTTGTCAAAACTGTTTTCCTGGGATACTTTGATTCCGGTTTTTGGTCAAGAAGATCATTATGAGAACGACATTAAAGATCTTATGAATTTAATTACTACAAATTGTTCGTCTGAAGTACAGTCGTATAACTGGGACGTATTACATAGCGTTGCGATGCTGTGTGCACAGAGTCTGCATATGCGTGCGCAGCTTGAAAATATGAATCACTACTTGGGCGGTGCGGATATTAATGCCAAAGATGGCCATTTTAAAGTTGCGGTTAATTATATTGATAGTGCATTGGCCACTGCAGCGAAAGTAAAATCAGAGAGAGACAGCGTATTTGCACGGGTAAAAAAAATTTGGTACGAAGAATGGTTACCGTTAGTTCCGGTTGCAAATAGCCGACGCTTTCTGCATGAGTTGGATGATATCAAGGATCACCGGCCCGGTCGAACAATAGATCTGAGCTATTTAATTTATCGCCAACTCAATTTTCCGCTTGGAAGGTGGGCCGCGGAGACATTAAAAAGTAGAAACACCTATGCCCGTGCCCATGGATTACCGGTTTTGGATTACAAACTTGAGTGGGACAAATATGAGTAGCCGAATATAACATGTACGAATTGATATAGACGAATTCTTCTAATTATAAATTGGCGCCGGAAGAAGACGCGAATGCAGTTTTCTTTCCTTTAAGTTTATTTTCTTCAGTTTTTTTCAGTATTTTGTTACGGTTGATTGCTTTCCATGAGCCCCTATCATTCCAGCAATCCTAACAAGAGCCGTGTAACCAATATTCTCCTGTTTTTACTATTGATTCTTGATATAAAGTCCCAGAGATGCTAGCTGCTGCATTGGCGAAGTTTAAAAAGCTTAGAACCAATTTACACATCAAACGTACAATTGGATTGGTTTGGTCTGTTGCGCCCAGGTGGACGGCCATTGTGTTGATTATGGTGATATTGGAAAGCGGACTGTTTTTTTGTTCTCTTTATTTTCTAAAATTACTGATCAACGCTGTTGCAAAACACGCTGGAAGCAATCAATCCCTCGTTCCATATATTCTTGCTGCGGGTATTTCTTCTGTATTATATGCGGTTGCAAAATCAGTAGCCACTTTTGCTGCTGAGGCGCAAGCAGCAAGAGTTTCAGAATACATTGATGACCGGATTCATCAACGTGCCATTGAACTCGATTTATCGTTCTATGAAAGTCCCGCTTACTTTGACATTCTCAAACGTGCGAAGGAAGCTGGTTCAGATCGTCCGAATGCAATCGTTACAAATCTTGCGGACACTGCAAAAAGCAGTATGATGTTGTTGGCGCTCGGCTCCGTGTTGTTGTCCATTGATTGGTTCCTTCTGCCGTTACTTGTGTTATTTGTGATTCCTACTATGTTGGTACGCATAAATTTTTCGGAAAAATTATATAAATGGAGAATGAATCACACGGCGATGGAGCGGAAGTCTCTGTACCTCGGAGATTTGATAACGTCTGATACCTCGGCGAAGGAAGTCCGCAGCCTTGGACTCGGAAGATATTTTCGTAATCTCTATCTCAACATTCGTATTAAGCTATTGACGGAACGTTTGAGCATTCTTCGCAAGAGCACCGGCAATGAAATGATCACGACGATTCTGGCCACTTCCGGCTTTTTTGCTTGTGTTGCATATATCGCACTGAGTGTTTCAAGTGGCAGGGTTACTGTTGGAGACATCACACTATTTCTCGTCATTTTCCCACAATCGTTTGCTCAAATGCAGGCCCTCGCCGCATGCATTTCAAATCTCTATCAAAATAATATTTTCGTCACCAATGTATTTGAATTATTTGATCTGAAACCAGTGATCACGGATAAGGAAAACGCTGTTCCCGTTCCCACTTCCAATATCAATGTATCCATTCGCAATTTGGATTTTGCGTATCCGCATACTGAGGAACTTGTTCTTCGCAACATCAACATGAAAATTCCGGCCGGGAAAATAATTTCTATTGTGGGATTGAATGGCGCGGGAAAAACTACGCTCATCAAATTGTTATCACGTTTATATGATCCGACGGCAGGAAGCATCAATCTAAATGAAATTGATATCAGGCGTTTTAATCCCTCAGAATATCGAAAACAAATCAGTATCGTGTTCCAGGATTTTGGAAGATATAATTTTAGCGCGGCCGACAATATCCGGTTTGGAAATATCGATGGTGTATATGATGAATCAGGTGTTGTCGAAGCGGCGCAGCGTTCGGGCGCCGATGATTATATAAAAGATTTTCCAGAGGGATATAAAACGATGATGGGCCGGTTGTTTGAAGATGGGCATGAAGTGAGTATGGGACAATGGCAGAAACTCGCGATTGCCCGTGCACTATACAGTCCGGCAAAGCTCATCATATTTGACGAAGCCACCAGCGCATTGGATGCGTTAGCGGAGCGCGAGTTTTTTCAATCTTTCCGGGAGCGAATAAATGACCGGGCAGCGCTGATTATTAGTCACCGTGTATCGGCAGTCGCGCATGCTGATTATATCTATGTCCTTTCTGACGGAGAGATCAGGCAGTCGGGCACGCATGAACAATTATTAAACATGCGCGGCGACTATGCATTACTGTTTGGTAAGGAAAATTCAACGTTAAAGCCGGTATAAGGAAACGCTACCATGTTGAAGTCGAAAAAACATATCATCATTATTAGCACCTGCTTTATCGATTGGGGGGGAAGCGAAGAATTATGGGCCTGTAGTATTCCGTATTTGCAGGAAGAAGGATTTGAGATTATCGTGTACAAAAAATACATCAATTCATCGTTTCCGCGTTTTTCGGCTATGGCTGACCGTGGGGTTGTGTTAAAGGATTATCGTACTTCTCTATCGTTTCCCTCGCGATTTATCAATAAGGTCGTTGGAATTATGAAGAAGACTTATGCTGAATCGAAGCATCGGTCTCCCGAAAAAATACCTGACCAGGGTTTTGAAAAAAACCTTGAGCATTTTAAACCGGAAATGGTCGTGATATCACAAGGAATCAATTTTGACGGATTGATATATGCGCGCCAATGTTTGCATCGTGGGATACCATATGTGATCGTGAGTCAGAAAGCGGTGGATTTTTATTGGCCCGACAAAGAGGATCGTCCGTTTATGGTGGAGGCGTACCGGAAAGCGAGAAAAAGTTTTTTTGTATCAAAGCATAATCAGCGGCTCACTGAAGAGCAATTAGGAATAAGGCTGCCAAATAGCAAAGTAATTTTCAATCCGATTAAAACGTCTCGCCGAATTGTTCCATATCCATCGACACACGACGGATTTCGGTTGGCTTGTATTGCGCGTTTGTTTTTATTGGACAAGGGCCAGGATATTTTGATCCGCATTTTATCGAAGGACAAGTGGAAGAGGAGACCACTCCGAATCACATTCGTCGGAGCAGGCGATGACCGTGAACCACTTTTGGAAATGGCAAAACTTCTCGAGGTAACAAGTATTGATTTTGCCGGACAAGTAAGCAATATCGAGACGATTTGGAATGATCATCACGCATTAATTCTTCCGTCGCGAAGTGAAGGGTTACCTATGGCGATGGTTGAAGCGATGTCGAATGGCAGAACTGTGATCGCTACCAATGCAGGTGGAACAAGTGAACTGGTTGAGGATGGAATTACAGGATTTCTTGGCAACATCGATCAGGATCAATTTGAGTGCGCGATGGAAAGAGCATGGAACCAAAGACACGAATGGAAAAACATGGGCCTCGCTGCGGCCAGGTATATCAAGGAACACGTACCCGAAAAACCGGAATTTGATTTTTCGAATTGTATCAAAAACCTTGTCAATGACTAGTCAACCCCTAGTATCCGTGATTATGCCGACTTATAACCGGGTAGATAAAATCGGCAATGCGATCAACAGTGTTTTACGACAAACTTATCGGAATATCCAGGTCATCGTCGTTGACGATGGCTCCACGGACGGAACAGAAAATCTTGTAAGAAATAATTTTCCGGATGTGGATTATGTGATGATCAGTCATGCGGGCCAGGCAGCTGCGCGCAATAAGGGTTTGTCACTGGCGCGCGCAAAAATTATTGCATCGCTGGATTCCGACGACGAATGGAAACCAGAATTTTTGGAAACTTGTACAACTAAATTAGAGAGCGAGCAACTTGATTTTGTCTTTTCGAACTGGTCGCAGGAATTTTTGGGTGGACGACAAAAGGACTTTTTATCAGACGACCCATTCTTGAGACCGTTCATAAGGAATAAGAACCATAAATGGCAATGTCTTTCCACACACGACTTGCGCAAGTTGTATCTTGAATCTTGTCCGTCTCCATCATCATCGCTCGTTTTTCGAAAATCTTCTATTGTGTCAGGTTGGAATGAAAAGATAAATATTTCGGATGATTGGTGTTTGTTATTAGATATGGTGCTAACTAAGAATTGCACGGCCGCATTTACAATGGATATCCATTGGAATAAGCATATCAACGCTAACAATGTATTCGATGGACGTAGACGAAGTGAACTATTGGAATTATTTTATATCAGGGATACGCAGGAATTTATGCGTCGCTTTAAGGAAAAATTGACGAAGGCGGAATACAATATTTTGAACAAGCGATGTGTGCGGGGATTTGTGGAACTTGCAAAGCACCGTGTAATAGATGGCTTTGCTATTTCTCAATCGGCGCGTTTGATGAAGAATTCAGTAATGATGAGCGTTCCACATACTTTAGCTGCGATACCGGACGTGATCATGTTTGGGATAAACCGGCATGTAAAAATCCTAATTGGGAAAATAAGGAGAAAATCGGACAGCGTAAACTTTTAGATCTTTCAAAATATATTCAAAATACTTTTTAAAATTTAAACAAGTGGAGAAAGAAGATATCTGGACGATATATGACAGTGGGTATGCGAATGAATACAATGAGCGGTTTTTATTCAATCCATATTGCACGGTCAGTGCTGATACTGAACTTAAAATATTGAAGGGTTTAGTTGGACACTCAACGCGATGGCTTGATGTGGCGTGTGGCAAGGGTTATTTTTTAAGCCAGTTTCCCGGGATTCAGCGCGCGGGGATGGATCTTTCTCCCGAGATGGTTAAGACTTCGATGGCGGAAAATCCTGATGCATTGTTTATTGAACAAGGAGATTTCAGAGACGAACATTCTGAATGGAACGATGCATGGACATTGGTTACTTGCATGTGGGCGCCTTACGTGTACCTGAATTCCGTAAATGAGGCGGAAGTGTTTGCGCGCAATCTTGCGAATTGGACAAAAACACACGGGACATTGTTTTTACCGATTGTAGATATTGAAGACCTGAGGGAATTTATGACAATTCCATATGATAAGTCGACGGATATGTTTGGCGGAAGGATCCAGATAACCAGCGTGACCTGGACATGGCAAGAATACAATGGAAAATACCATGCGCATCTTATTTCACCGCATATTGAACATTTCATAAAATTACTGCAACCATACTTTGACAAGGTGGAAGTAATCAGGTATCCGCCGTACAAAACGGGATGGGTTTCGAGAAAATCTATTTTAGCAACGGGCAAGCGTATACGAAAAAATGACGATCAGCCCGGCGAAGTGATTTGGCACAAGATTCCTGAGGAGGCGAATATACTTTCGAAGGATACTCCTTACGTGGCATTTAGAAAAGCGATGTTCCCGATATCGAATAAGGCATTGATCAGCGAATTATTTTTTCGTGTCCGGTCGGGTTATTTGTTCAAAGCGATGGCTCAAAAAACATATCGAAAATTATTTGGTAAGTCGAATCGAAGTCAGACGGTTGCATGAAGAAAATATTGCGTATCATACGATCCAATGAATGGTGGGAATATAAACTCTCTCCGCTTCTTGCCATCGGATATGCAACTGCATTGTTGAATTCAACACCTATTTATACCGTTGCTCCCTGGTTATTATTGATATTGATTTCTACGATTGTCGGAGCAACTTATGTCAGCGTCATCAATGATATCACAGACATCGAAGAGGATCTTGCAGCAGGAAAAAATAACCGGATGTCGAAGATAAATGCAAGACGGAGATGGATCATTCCGACGAGTTGTGCTGCTGTGGGCGCCTTGTTTTTGATATTTTTTTATAAAGACAATCTATCACGCATTTTATATTTGTTGCCCTGGATATCTTTTAGTTTATATTCATTTCCGCCTGTCAGGTTTAAAAAAAGAGGTTTGTGGGGAACATTTGCGGATGCGTGTGGTTCGCATGTGTTCATTAGTTTATTGATTATTGTGAGTGTCGATGAGGTTACCCAAGCGCCGGTTGACTGGTCATGGTTTTTTGCATTTGCCGTTTGGTCTTTTTTTTATGGGTTGAGAGGAATTTTATGGCACCAGTTTACTGACCGCAAGCATGATTTACAAATAAACCTTACTACGTTTGCAACACGGGCCGATCCGGGATCTTTTTTTACTACTTCGATGATTTTGTTTTCGATTGAACTCCTGGCATTTATTTTCGTATTGATTAAGATATCGGTGCTTCTTGTGTTTGTCTTTTTTCTCCTGTATTTGGGATTGGTGTGGATGCGATATAAAAAATGGGATCAACGGATTGTGATTGTCATTGCTCCAGAAAATGTTCCTTATCAAATATTGATGGTGGACTATTATCAATCATTTTTTCCTTTCTCGATACTTCTTTACGCAAGTCTTACGCAGGCAAACGCATGGATCATATTGGTGTTGCATGCATTATTGTTCAATGCGACAATTCGAAAAGTTGCGAGGGACTTGTTCATTGCGAAGCCAAGAATGGCGCAATAGTTTTCGAAGTAATTGAATTAATAATAAAACGATTTCGCTGAATTAATTGAAAATTCCAAAGAAAGCCCTAGCTTAAGTGGCAAACATTTAAAGTATGGCAACAAAAAAAGAACATGCTCATCCGGATAAGTTGAAGTCATACGAAATTTTGTTGGGTGCTTTTCCTGATGTTGAAATGAAAGGTGACACGATGAAGTATACTTCTTTGAATGGAAATATGTATTCATTTCTCTCAAAGGAGGGGAAACTTGCACTTCGGCTGCCTGAGGTTGATCTTGAAAAATTCCTATCGAAATACAAAACTAAATTGTTCGAGGCATATGGTACGGTTTTAAAGGAATACGCAACCGTTCCAGATCGACTACTAAAAGACCCAAAAGAACTTAAAAAATACTTCCAGATTAGTTACGAATATGTTCAGACACTAAAGCCAAAACCGACGACAAAAAAGAAAAAATAAGATCGTTTCAATTTTTACAAGCGCTATTGAACAGTTATTTCTTTGTCAGTCATAACAGTGGCTTCTACATTTCGACGATTGTTTTTGATTGATAATCCAATTTTGTATTTTCCTCTTTCCAATGTATTCTTCATTATTTTGACGGTGTATCCGGAGTTGTCGAGGTTATATTTATTTTTAACACTTGCTGTGACGTCAGGTCGAAGGTTTGGGCGAATATTACAGATATATGTATTCTGATCGTTTTGCAAAACGAGATGAATCACTGAACTATCGGCATCATGGTTCTCAATGGCGGCCCATCCATCGGCAGTGAATTGTTCATTCTTTTCATCGACTACTAAATCGAAGTTGATTTTCCCAACGGATGATACGCGGGCAGTTTTTTCCGGGACTTCGTATTCAGGAATTTTTACACTTACTTCTTTGGAGAGTGGTTGATAATTAAATTTTCCTGCGGCGTCTTTGATCGCAAGCCCAATTTGGTAGGTTCCTTTTACAACACTGTCGGTAAATGCGAGAAACTTAAATCCGGAATTTTCGAGATGCGTCCGTTTGAAATATGAATTGACATCAGGTCTTTGAAACATCTCCGCTTTTGTGATATAAGATTTATCACGCGAGCTCAATGTTACGAAGATCGAATCGTTTGAATTATTTTGTGTTGAATCGATGAAGGCAAAGCCGGATGCTGAAATAACGATGGGGCTGACATGTATCGATTCGGCGTGGTAGCGGATGGATTCTTTGTTTTTTGTTGGTATCATGCCTGTTTCAATAAATTCTTTCCTTTCTCCGATTGTATGCAGCAGGCTATCGATTTTTGCTTTTGCAGTTGCATTTCCCTTGCGTGCAACCTCGTTCACAATTTCATTTTTCAGCGATGAAGACAAAACATAGAAGCAACCGTCGAGTGCATTCAGGACTGCTGATTTTGTTTGGAACGCTACGGAGAAATGATCGAAATATCCGGCACTTATAATGTATAATGACTTTGGTGATAACTTGCCGGTTTCGATGTCGGCTGTTAAACTATCGCTGAATGCCTGCATGGCGCGGGAGTCGGCACGCGGAACATATGCAAGGTTGATCGGTTTGCCTGCTTTTAATGCAAGAAAGGAAAAATCCTGGTAGTCCATTGAGCGAATTCTTGGTGATTGGAAAGCCGGGAAAAAAAGTATGTTATCGAATTGGCTCATTAACTTAATCCACTGCTGGTTGTCCATTGGTGGTGTATAGGTTCCATAGGTGATGTCTCGTCTGCTTGTCAGCAAACGATGTATGTCATAAAATTGAATGATCAATGCTACGATAATCATTGTTGTTACAAATACTGGTTTCAATTTGCTTTTTGCTAAGGCGATGATTGTAAAAAGTATAATCATGTAATATGGTAACCAAAAGAATCTTGCATTTGCGCGGAAAATTTGAACGAGGCTTACAAAGAATGGTGGTGCGGGGATTCGTATTAAAACTTTGTCATTCAGGGTAAGTACAGTTGTAATAGAAAATATAGTGTACAGGGCGGCAAGAACAATGAGCGGCAGCATATTTTTGTTCTGCGTTTTTGTTTCAGGCAGCGATTTATTTTTATTGGTTTTCTTATAAAGAATATACAGTAACAAAACGAACAGCAATATCATGACACCAAATCCCAGGTACATGTATCCTTCATATTGATGCCAGCTTACCTGATTTAGTGTGGGCAGTATGTTTGAGTAACCACTTGAATTGAAGAGGGAATTCAGATTCAATGCATACAGTCCATAGGAATAGTCGACAGCGAGATCTTCTTTTTTTCCAAAATCGATCATGCCAACGAGATACCACACGAGTATTAATAGGACAACGGATAGTGCAACATATCCGAAGAAATATTTTTTTGTAATCGTCTTTTCAAAAAAGCAAAGTTTGACAGGAGTGCAGAGCGTAAATCCGAGCACCATCCAACAAAGATATGGGTTGATCAACGCGCTGATCAATAACAGAAGGAGTTGAGCGCGGAGAATTTTCTTTGTGCCAGATTTTTGCGGGTCAAGAAAATAAAAATACATGCAGGCTATTAAGAGCCACTGCGCGCAAAGCGCCGGGTGCATTCCACGGTAGACTAACACTGGATTTGTTGCAATAAAAATTGCTGCGACAAATGTGATGATATCGCTTACTTTAAAAAGGCGGCAGAATAAAACAGTATAATATGCGGCAAGTAAATGACAGAGGAAGAGAAATATTCCATAATACTGAAAATCGTCCGAAAGCCAATGGGCGAATAATTTGAAAAAAATTGCAAACAGTGGAATGGAATCGGTGAAACCGACATTTGTCCCGACAGGATAATTATACCCGATAACTTTTCCGAAGGGGAAATGCCATGGTTCATTTTTATAAAAGGCCCACCCGAGATAATGGGTACCCCAATCGTGTCTCGCGGTCATCAACCAATCGATATTTGATGGAACCAGGGTGGTAAGATTATAACAGATATGATAAATGATTACGACGGCGATTGTAATTGAGATCCACAATACTGATCTTTTCATTGTCGGTTTGGGTTTGTAATTATTTTTTTTGCCAGACAGCCACCAGCGTCTTTCCTACACTGTAATTGAGGATAAAATCAACTGGTTTTGATATTGGCACTAACACCTTGTCCCAAAAATTAATTTGTTTTGCGGTAGGGTAGTTTTGCTTTAAAAAATATTTATTAACGAGTGAAGAAACAAAACCGCATGAATCAAAGTATCGCAGCTTAAGTAATTGCAATTGGGATGGTGCAACTGCTTTCAGCATTTGTTTGTCATAACGACGAAAATGTCCAATCGCTTTGTCGAATTCGTTGTACAAAAATTGATGTGCAGGAACAAGGACAATTAAATATCCGCCGGGTTGAAGTAACGTTTTGGCGCGTTCAAGTTCTTCGTCATCTTTTTCGATGTGTTCGATCACGTCGATGTACATGATTGCATTAAAAAGTTCGTTGGTTGGTAAATCCTTGGTGATTCCCTTGACGCAGGAACAGCAGGCTGGTAAGCGATGATCTTGAATCTTCTTTTCGAGTTTTGCAAATAGATCGGGATCGGGTTCAAGACAAATCCATTTCTCCTGGCTGCCATCGCAGAGTTCGGGTGTGGTACCGCCGATCCCCGCACCCACTTCGAGAATTTTTCCCTTGAGATATGGCGCTAAAAAATTGCCATAGTATTTTTTCCAGACCGTGGCTTTTTCAAATAAATCCAATTCGTTCCCTATGTATGGGATTTCGCTCATTGCGGTATTGATTACAATTATTCAATAAATTTATTCACCAGGAAAATAGGTCGGTTTTGCGTTTCCTTGTAGATACGGTAGACATATTCGCCCAGAATACCGATTGACAGTAACTGGACCGAACCGATAAAATAAATACTTAAAATGATCGATGACCAACCGATAGGGGCGAGTCCGGTTAATTTCCCGACCAGGATATACACGAGTACAAGAAAAATTAGTATGATCCCGATCGCGCCGGAATAAAGACAAATTTTTACCGGTAAACTTGAAAAAGAGAAAAAGGCGTCGAGAGCAAGGGTTATTAATCTATATATACTCATTTTCGCCTCGCCTTGTTCGCGATCGGGTCTCGCATAATCTACGAATCCTTGTTTGTAGCCAATGAAGGCCCGCAGCCCGGGGAGGTACCGATTTTTTTCCTGCAATGAAAGAAATGCATGAAGCGCTCGTTTAGACATCAAAGAAAAATTTCCAACCTGATTGATATGTTGCAGTCTTGACAGGCGACGAAAAACAGAATGGAATGCTTTTATAAATAATCTCTTGAAAAATTTCTCGTTTCTTTCGTTTCTTCTTCCGTAGACTACTTCGATCTTTTCAGAGATTGCCTTTTCGTACATGACTTTGATCAGCTCAGGGGGATCCTGTAGGTCTCCATCCATCATCGCAATAAAGTCTCCTTTTGTGTAGTTCAGTCCGGCGGTGTAGGCGGCCTGGTGACCAAAATTTCTCGAAAGGGAGAGGATTTTAAATCGCTTATCTCTGTCATGGCAGACTTCAAGTTTTTCTAGTGTGGTGTCGGAGCTGCCATCGTCGACGAGTATGACTTCGAAATTTTGTTCGATGGATTCCATCGCTTTTTGTACCCTGTCAAAGAGTTCGAAAATGAGGACTTCTTCGTTGTAGACAGGTATTACGAGACTGATCATAGCGACTATTTTAGAATTAGATCATGAGATGTCTAAATTAGAAATCCTGTGCGTGAAGATATAAAATGATTTTAAATCGGGTTGAAGATGAACGTTGATCTTTGGTATGTGAGAAAATTATTCGATTGAATCGTGGTGATTGTAATAAAATCGACTCTGTTCGCGGTGGGATTTAATAAAATTTTTTTTGCCACCGAACCAATCGAGGACATCATTTCGGCACAGGTCAGTAGGTATATCGGACAGAATTGCCTGGTAGGATGACCATTTGTATGAAGTGAAATCTTCAACGATTTTATGTTTGAGTGGGTTTGCGTGGATGTAGATCATTAATTGTGTAAGGTGATTATCGTCCATCACTCTTTTTCTGAGGAAGGGTCGTTGGAAGAGATGGCCGGATTGGTTGTGTTTGCGATTGAATTGAAGAGCGTAATGTATAAAAAAATTGTGGAACTGTCGTTTGACCAGGTGATTCAACATGCTTATGTGATCAGAATGAATGAATTTCTTTTGTGTTATAGTAAGTATCTCGGGTGAGAGGTTTATTAAATAGGAATAAATTTCACTAGGAGTTCTTGGTCGCACTATGAAATGGCTGTGATTCGATAATAGTGAATAGCTGTAAGTGTTGATGAAAGGAAAGAGGAAGCGATTGTAACCTTCGAGAAATAAAACGTAGTCATTGCTATCTAAAAATAACTTCCGACTCTTAATGCTATTGCAGATAACGTGAAAATAGTTGTTCGCGGTAAAGTTGGCGAGAAGATCTTTGCGAATTGACATTATCGAAGTAAGGAAAAAAGAAAGTTGTTGCAATGATTAAAACACGTATAACTGGAGGGTAATTGCAACTGAAATTGTTTGGGGTTGACTACTTATTTTGCCCGGGGTAGACTACTGAGTGAATCGAGCGGTCAAGTTATGAGGTAAAGACATATTTTGTTGGGTGAAAAACGGAGATGATTGGGGTGATTGTGCGGGAGTTTCAGCGTGAATTCACATCAGTAGTCTACTAGTAGTCTACCGGTTGACTACTGGTAGACTACTAGTAGACCACCGGTTGACTACCAGTAGTCTATCGGGTAGTCTTCTGTTAGACTACTGCTTGACTTCTACATTTTCGTTCTTAACAGATAATCCTTCCCCCCAGGATCCACAAATAAATATTCATTGAAACAAACACCTTTTCTGAAAACTTTACGAATCGACACTCTACCATCACCCACACTTGAAAGCCTATGAAAAACCTCAACATAAAAATCATCAATAGCAAAATGATACATCCGGTCTCCACCCACTCGGCGCTCTGTTAAAAAAGAGCCGTACTCGCGCACGGCTCTTTTTTTCTGTTAAGTTCAATAATTTGAATTCATCGATTGTCATTGGGAAACACTTTACTCTTCGACAGTTATTTTTCCCTTCATCACGGGATGCAATGAACAAAAGTAATCCGCACTTTTATCCACAACAAGAGACCATGACGCATTCGCAGCCAGTTGAGAAGAACTCCAAGACTTTGAACGTTCTTCCGTAATATCGTGCGTCACCATATCATGATTTAAAAAAATAACAGTATCGCCCTTATGAACTTTCAATTCAGCAGGATTAAACTTCATTTGAGCAATTTCAACAGTAAATGATTTTGGCGCGGATTGATTTTTGTTCTCAGTTGTGCCACAAGCAGACAAAAATAGAATTACCACCGTAGCAAGGTGCGCTCTCATCAATCCGGCACTCACCCTTTCACAGTTTTTTGAATCATTTCGGCATGTTCCAGATGTGCTTTCAGTGTTGGCACCACATTTTGCAACAGATGCTTTAATTCTGTATTGCTGCTCTGGCGTACAAGTACGTTTTCTACAGTGGCAATTACTGCCTTGTGATATGCAACCTCATTGTCGATATACGCTTTATCAAACGCGGCGCCGGATTTTTCATTCAACATTTTCTTCGTTTTATCTGCGTCGGACATCAATTTTTTGCTGACCTCATTATCCTTCGGTGTAACGTTCAATTTCTTGACAAGTGCAACAGCCTGATCGATTACGGAGTTGTGATCGCGTTTCATCGTTTCAGCAAATTTCAGCACTTCGTCATTTTTGGATTTTTGCTGCGCCAGCTCCGCATATCCAATATCAACTTTGTTTGCCGTCACTGCCACTGAAGCAATTTCCGGGTCAGTCAACTTCGGACTATTCTGACTTTTTACCTGCAACGCTGAAAATAAAAACAAACCTGTGGCCAAACCACCAATCGCGACGATGTGTAGTGTTTTCATAACAATCTTTTATAAATAGAGTGACGCGGCGCATTAAGGTTACAGAATTCCCCCGATTTTATTTTGTTGCGCTCCATTTCATTTTTGATACACTCCCTTTTTTTCTGTGGAAAATATTGCCAATTACTTCTACTTTTAACTATGGAACAGATATTTCGGAAAATTCGCCACTATATTAGCGATAAAAATTTTCAGGCGCTGCAGTCAATGTCAATCTCAAAGCCTATCCATTTCAATTGGGTAAAAGAAGTATTTGAAGATATCAATGTGAAAGACCATCCAGAAGCGACCGCATTGATCTGGACTGACGGACAAAATATTGAACAATTTACTTTTGCCGATACCATTAAAAATTGTAACCAGTTGCTAAATTTTCTGCGCCGGAAAAATATTCAGCAGAGTGATGTCGTCTTTTCACAATTGCCATTGCTGCCAGCCAACTGGATTTGCTATCTCACGGCTATGAAAGGAGGTCTCCAACTTGTGCCGGCCGCAACCATCCTCAATATGCAGGACATTGCATATCGCTTCGACCGGTTGTTGCCAAATGTTGTCATCGCCGATCCGCACAATGCATCTAAAATAGATGAAGCTGAAAAATTCTGCAGAAAAAATATAGAGTTGAAGATTATCGTCCATGGCGAACGAAAGGGGTGGCATTCATGGACCGAAATTTTCCAAGAGCCGGCAACTGCCGAACCCGCGCAGACAAAATCTGATGATCCTCTGTTTCTTTTCTTTACCTCGGGCACTACGGGCATGCCAAAAGTAGTTACGCATACACATCTGAGTTATCCACTTGGTCATCTCACAACCGCATCATGGATCGGACTTAAACACGGCGATCTGCATTACAATATTTCCCAACCCGGATGGGCCAAATTTGCATGGAGCAGTTTTTTTGCGCCATGGAGCACCGGCGCCACCATCTTTGCTTACAATCATACCGGGAAGTTCATCGCGAAGGAACAACTGCAGATGATCGAACAATATAAAGTTTCAACTTTCTGCGCGCCACCTACTGTATTCCGGATGTTGATCCAGGAAAATCTTACAGACTATTTATTTTCCCTTCGTGAATGTGTTGCAGCGGGAGAACCACTAAATCCCGAAATCATCGATTCTTGGAGAAAAGGAACCGGCCACTTGATACGTGACGGATATGGCCAAACGGAAACCTCTTGTCTCATTGCAAATCTTCCCGGCGGCCATATCAAGCCGGGTTCCATGGGCACACCAACTTTCTTATATGACATTGCAATTGCGGATGAGCATGGCCGTGAGTGCAGTAAATTTGAAGAAGGAAATATTTGTGTCAGAACAACCGGAACCAGGCCAAATGGAGTTTTCGCATCTTATTTGGGCGATCCCGAAAAAGAGAAAGATGTTTTTAAAAATGGATTGTACTATACAGGTGACAAGGCTTATTTTGATGAAGATGGCTATATCTGGTTTGTCGGCCGAGATGACGATGTTATCAAAGCATCAGATTATCGGGTCGGACCTTTTGAAGTAGAAAGTATTCTGCTCGAACACCCATCGATAGTCGAATCGGCAGTCGTTGGAAGCCCGCATGACGTTCGTGGCAATGAAATCAAGGCGTTCGTCATCCTTGCCGAAGGATATACGCCTGATAAAACGCTTGCAGATGAAATATTTATCTATTGCAGAAAACACCTCGCATCTTACAAAATGCCCCGCATTATTCAATTCGTACCGTCTTTGCCCAAAACCATCAGCGGCAAAATCCGTCGCGTGGAGTTGAGATCCGTTGAGGCAGAAAAAAAACTGAAGCAGCAAAAAGACCCGGCGGAATATTTTTATTCCTGAAAAATGACTTAAATTAACAGTCGATTTCTTCGGTCGAATCATTTCTCATTCTTCAAAAAATATAAGCATATGAAAAAGTCAATCTCCTATCTATTGGTGGTTGTAGCTGGTATATTTCTTTTGTCAAATTCCAACCATTCAAATGCATTGACTGCAGGGTTCAAGCGCGGTAACGCAGAAATTAAATCAATAAACGTCCTCGCATTTGGCCCACAGGGAATTTTGTTTATTGGTGATTCAAAAGGCGGCTCGATTTACGCAATCGACACGAAGGATGTCGACGCCGTTCAAAAAGCAGCGGCAGTGGAAATTAAAAACATCGATCAAAAAATAGCATCCTATCTCGGCACTGAAGCAAAAAATATCACGATTCAGGATCTTAAAGTAAATCCAATTTCAAAAAAAATCTATTGTGCTGCACAGTCATCTGATGGTTCACCTGTTTTGCTAAAAATTGCAGATGGAAATATCCAGGCCGTCAATCTCAAGGATATCATGTTTTCAAAGATCGATTTGAATAATCTCCCAGCGCCAGATGCAAAAAACAAATGGGGCGGATCAATGCGCACGGCTTCTATCGAAGATCTCAACTACTCAGATGGAAAAGTGCTTGTCAGTGGATTGTCGAACCTGGAATTCAGCTCTACATTTAGATCCATTCCGTTCCCATTCGCCAATGTGCAAGACCAGGCATCACTGGAAATATACCACGCGGCACACGGAAAATATGAAACCGAAGCACCCATCGAAACTTTTACCACTGCCAACCTGCAGGGAAAAAAATATTTGATCGCAAGCTATACATGTACGCCACTCGTGTTATTTTCGATGGATGAGTTGAAACCCGGAACTCATGTAAAAGGTAGAACCGTTGGTGAATTTGGTGCAGGCAATCGTCCACTCGATATGATCACCATGAACAAAAATGGAGAATCATTTCTGATTATTGCAAACTCTGATCGGCCTGTAATGAAAGTAAAATACAAAGACATCGAAGCATATAAAGAATCGCTCACATCCCCGGTACAGGAAGTATTCAGTACCGCCGGAGTTCCCTACATATCATTTCCGTTTGTAAACGTGACACAACTCGATAAACTCGACGATTCACAATTCGTCTTCTTGCAACGCCGCTCGAATGGTGATCTTGATCTGCGCACCCAAAACGATAGATTCCTGTGATCCACTATAGAATGATGAGTTTGCAACAAACATGCAAACTCATCATTTTTTATTTATTACTTTTTTATTGCTCCTGTAAAAACTCCGAATCAAAATCAGGGAAAGTCTCAGTTATTTGGAAAGATGATCGAGCAGTGGGTGTGTCGATACCAAAAGATGTTATCGAAAATATTCCACCCGATTCCGTTCAAAAATATGTCGAGGTGCGGATCGCAAAACATCGGGAACACCCTGGTATTGCCGGCACGTATCAACTGACCACAACGGAATTGGTATTTGAACCGATCATTCCTTTCACTCGCGGTATGTCGTTCGAGATTTTTGTGCGCAATCATTTAGTGGACCATTTCAATATTGAAGCAGTTAACGGAACAACAACATTACTTTCAATTTATCCTCGAATCGATACGGTGCCAGAAAATCTGCTGAAAATATATCTGCTGTTTTCACACCCAATGTCTGAAGGTCATGCGCTTGATTACGTTTCACTCAAAAATGATCAGGGAGACAGCCTCCCTCAAAGTTTTTTGAACCTTCGGCAGGAACTCTGGAACGATGACAGAACAATCCTCACTCTCTGGCTCGATCCCGGAAGAATTAAACGCGACCTCCATCCAAATAAGTTGCTCGGGCCGCCGTTGCAAAAAGGTCATCGTTATCAGATCATCGTCGCAGCAAACTGGCCAGATCAACAAGGCCGTTTATTAGAGAGAGAATACGTCAAAAAAATCCTGGTTGCCAGTCGAGATACTATTTCGCCAACGGTTAAAGATTGGACAATTATTGCCCCACATTCATTAACGAAAGATTCACTTGTTCTCGATCTACACGAAACATTAGATTTCTTTTTACTACAACATTCAATTTCGTGCGTTCGCGCCGATAACAGGGTGCTTCGTGGAATGGTTTCGGTGTCCGTCAATGCTTCTAAGTTCGTCTTCAAACCTCAGGATCCGTGGATCCCCGGGCATTATAAATTTCGTGTCGAATCACGCCTGGAGGACCTCGCCGGCAACAATCTGAATCGGCCATTTGAGCGTGATATGAGCGACAAAAAAGCTTCACAAACAGAAAAGGCATATTATGAAAAAGAGTTTGTGATCCATTGAAAGAGAGGCCGATCAAGTACATTGGAGCTACAACATCCAGCAAAAGGATCTGCGGCAATCCGCTCAAAACAGCAATTCCGCAATAAATTTTCACAATTACATATTTCCAGATATCCTCATTTGGCATTATTTTGCGACCCATTATCGGGCGAGTTGAGTGGAATTGATCGTATTAAAAAGTTTTCATGAAAAGGATTTTAGTATTTACAGCACTGGTGATGGGAGTACATATTGGGTTTGCACAATCGTACCATTTTGTTTCTTTTCAGTATCGTCATGCGACGCTAAAAGGAGCCAAATGGCAGGAAGCTCCGGACTGGGTCAACGATCAAAATGCGGTAACATTGAATCTCGACAAGAATCAACTGTTGATTTCTTCTGAAGTAGCGGAAGAATTCGATGTGGTACGTACTACAAAAAAATATCTGGATGACGCCGGCCATGTTTGGATCGAATGCAGTGGAATTGATAGCGAAGGAAATGAATGTATCATAAAAATTGAATTGATTTCAAGCACAGACGAAAACAGCGAAGGCAATCTCTATCTTCAATACGAAAATAGTATGGTGATCTATCGCATAAGAGGTGATAAAGGAATAGAACACCAGCAACTACTTGCAAGCAGTTTGATTGAATTACATTGATTTTTTAATATTTGAAAGTTGTGACGTTCTCTCAGAACCGTCAACCTGCATCTCTCGACTACACGCCGGCTACAACCG
>Ga0163162_10000815_pt1 | contig 28899 bp, 22 predicted proteins | sample S55metaG_FD_115310 | JGI IMG/M metagenome (GOLD analysis project Ga0163162, IMG submission 115310) | Switchgrass rhizosphere microbial communities from Kellogg Biological Station, Michigan, USA - S5-5 metaG | ecosystem: Host-associated > Plants > Roots > Rhizosphere > Soil | place: USA... | reverse complement strand
TAACATGCTTAAGACTAAGCAACGCCCCTCTTACAGGCGAATAGTCACCTTACTGGAAAGGCCAAAGACACTTCTGGCCTCGATGCTTATCACTAATGCCCTGGTCAACATAGGTATCATTCTCATCGCCAACATACTTCTTGACGATTGGTTCATCATGATGGACATGAGCATGAGGGTGCAGTCGAATATCATTATTATGTTTGTCATTAAGGTTGTTGTAGTAACTACCTTCCTTCTGATGTTTGGAGAAGTGCTGCCTAAAGTTTGGGCTACTCACCATAAGATATGGTTTGCATCTTCATCCTCACTACTCATAGAAGTATTCAACTCTTTGTTTTATAAAGTGAGCAATCAGCTGGTAGGAATGAGCAATACTATTGAATCGAAGTTCCATCCAGCAACAAGAGGTATGGATGATTCAGAGCTTGACTATGCCATTGACCTCCTTCCTGAGAACGAGGCAACCATGGAAGAGAAGCAGATACTAAAAGGGATAAGGAAATTTGGTAACACTACCGTAAAGCAATCCATGCGCACCCGTCTGGATGTTAGCGGTATTGAATACAATACTCCTTTGCGTGAGGTGCTGAGAATAGTAGAAGATATGCATTATTCCCGCCTGCCTGTATTCAAGAATAATCTTGATGAGATAGTTGGGATACTCCATACAAAAGACCTGTTGCCTTCTCTGAACCTTAACAGCTTTGGTTCGCCGTTAACTATAACCGACGAATGGCATTCTCTTATCCGTCCTGTTTTATATGTTCATGAAGGGAAGCTGGTCGAGGACCTGTTGCAGGAGTTCAGGACCAAAAGGATGCACTTCGCAGTGGTGGTGGATGAATTTGGTGGAACATCAGGCATTATTACTCTTGAAGACATCATGGAGGAGATAATAGGAGAGATACAGGATGAGTTTGATGATGAGCAAAGTGGCAACAAAAAGATAGATGACTATACTTATATCTTCGAGGGCAAGACAATGATCAATGATGTTTGTAAAGCTCTTAACATTTCAGTAGATACTTTTGACAAGGTAAGAGGAGAGAGTGATTCACTGGGGGGCTTGGTGCTTGAGCTTGCAGGCAACTTCCCCGAAGCCAATGAAGAGTTTGTATTTGATGGCTTCAGGTTTATCCCGCTTTCCATTACCAAACACCGTATAGAAAAGATAAAGGTGATACGCCAACACCCATAGTGATACTTAGACTTATGAAATTCTCTTCCCGATTCTTATTTCTTACTTCATATCTCTTACTTCTTATCTTATTTCAGTCTTGCAATTCTCCTTATAGCAATAAGCCCCGCGGTTATTTTAAGATAGACCTTCCGAAAAGAGAATATGTAAAGTTTGACCAAGACAGCTTCCCGTTCTCGTTCGAATATCCCGCCTATGCAAACGTTGTAAGAGACAGTAGCTTTCTTGCCTGTCCCCAGGACAGATACTGGTTCAATATTGACTTCCCTTCTTTAAACGGTAAGATATATATCAGCTACAAAGCAATAGGCGGGCAGTCATGCTATAAGATAAAGAAGAACGGAGTGTATGTAGATTCGCTTGGGCTCAATGAATATGACAAGCTGATAGCAGATGCTTATAAGATTACCTTCAAGAATGATGTAAAAGCTTATGCAATAGAAGACAGTGTTATAAATACTTCTAATAATGTATCAGGGATTTTCTTCAAGTTGTCGGGTAATGTGGCTACTGCAAAGCAATTCTTCCTGACCGATACTACTAAGAACTTCTTACGCGGTGCTCTTTACTTTGATGCCACGCCAAATGAAGATTCCCTGCGCCCTGTGAACGACTTCCTGCATGCAGACCTCCTGCATATTATCAATACTTTTAAGTGGAAGAAGTAGATTAAAATCTGCTTAATTAATTATCAATTCGCCCTCTCGAGAACATCTCAGAGTTAATACGCTTCCTTTTAGGCTTTGCAACGCTATCCTTTGCAACTACCTTATTAGACTTTAACGCAATAACCTTTCCTTTATTCTTTGTCATATCTCCCAGTTCAAGTTCTTTCTCCTCTTCCTGCTTAATAGGTTCCTTGACTACCGGATCAGGTTTGACGGGTTCATTATAATTAACTAATGTCCCCTCTTTCTTTGCCTTAAAGTAATCCTTAAGGCCAAATGCTGTGGCAAAGAGTATTAACGCTCCTGCCAGGTAAATTACTAGTTTCATATTTGCTATTTTTACGTTGTAAATGTTTTTAAATAACTCCTGCTTTTGCCGAAAATAAAAGCTTCAGCCACAAGCATATTCCCCAGCACACTTATCCATAAAGAGATCTCATAATTGTACAGTTGGCTCACTCCGAAATAATAGAATACAATATGATATATCCTGAAGGTCACAGCGGTCATTGCCATGCAGTAGCTCCTAATCATCCAAATCTTATGGGCAAGTACATTCTTCTGCAGGATGGTCAGCAATCCTTTTACAGTTGTATAGAACCAATACACTGCCATGAACATAAAAAGTATTCTTTCCCAGTAGCTTCCCTTTGCAAAGAAGCTCATGTATAATCCCGTCGGCGCTCCTATCAGCAATACCACATATACATAGACCTTCCCGCTCCATACATGTATGGCTTTCCTTTTTCTTAGTATATAAGATGAGAATTGTATTAGAGCCGAAGTAATGCAAAGCATCCCCGCAGCTATATGCAGGTAAAAGCCCGATTTATAAACTGACTGTGCAAACAATACGGCCCTTTCCTGTATAAATACAAATTCAGAGCTGAATGAAAAGTAGGGGATGGTGTTCTTCACCAGCAGCAGGCTGAAAAATGCAACTGGTATCCAGAATAGAGCTGAGACAAAATACCTGATTGATCGCCTGAGTGTTAGTTGCCTGCTGTTAACCATACAACTGATTTGCACTATGACGCCAGATCTGCTTGTATTCCATATCCCTCTTCTGTTATAAATATGTTAAGCCGATTACCTGACCGGCTTGTTCTCTTAACTAAACTCAAAACTTTAAACTCAAAACTCTAAACTGGGCTATCTTTGCACCCTCTTGATAGAAATAAACAACATACTCGTAAGTGACCAGGTGGTAGAGGAACAGTTTGTCTGCGATCTGAGCAAGTGCAAAGGCGGTTGTTGTGTTGATGGCGATGCAGGCGCACCGCTTGAGCAAAAGGAGCTTAAGGAGATTGATGCGGTTTACGATGCTGTGCTTCCTTACCTGAACAAAGAATCTAAGGCCGAGCTTGAGCGCCAGGGACGTTACGTTTACGACCGCGAATTCGGCTGGGTAACCCCTACTATTAATTCAAGTATTTGTGTATACGGAATAAAGGATGAGAAAGGGGTTGTAAAGTGCGGTATCGAGCAGGCATACAATGATGGAAAAGTGAAATGGAAGAAGCCCATCAGTTGCCACCTTTACCCAATACGTACTAAAAAAAGTAAGAACGGGAAGATGGAAATGGTTAATTATGAGCCCCGCGAAGAACTTTGTAAAGCAGGTTGCTCCCTTGGTAAGAAATTAAAAGTTCCCGTCTATGTCTTCCTTAAAGATTCACTTACAAGAAAATACGGCGAAGAATTCTACGAAGCCCTCACTGCAGCAGCAGAGTACATAAAAAAACCTTAATAACTATTATGAAAACTAACTGTTCTCTCTTACTACTTGTTACTTACTACTTGCTACTTGTTTCTTGCGGCGCCAACAAAGCCAAGATCAAAAACGACCTAAAGGTCTATTTCGATTCTGCTCATGTAGATGGCTGTTTCGAAATGTTCAATAATGCAAACGGAGAGGTGAGTGTTTATAATCTGAAGTTAGATACACAAAGGTTTACTCCTGCCTCAACTTTCAAGATAGTTAATTCACTTATCGGTATTGAAACAGGAAAGATCACAGATGAGAACATGGTCATAAAGTGGAATGGCGTACCAAGCGGTAATCCTGCATGGGACAAAGACCTTTCTATGAAAGATGCGTTCAAGGCTTCTGCCGTTCCTTACTACCAGGAAGTGGCAAGGCGTATAGGCAGAGATACAATGAAGCGCTGGATAGATACTCTTCATTATGGCAATATGAACATGAGCGGTGCTATCGATTCTTTCTGGCTTAACAACACATTAAAGATATCACCTGACGAACAGGTCGGGCTTGTAAAAAAGCTATACTTCGACAAGCTCCCTTTCCACAAGACCACAATGGAAACAGTGAGGAATGTAATGCTTATGGAAGACAACACCCTTTACAAGCTAAGCTATAAGACAGGGCGCGCCTTCGATGACAAGAATAACTACATAGGCTGGGTCGTGGGTTGGATTGAGGAGAATAAGCACGTCTACTTCTTCACCACATTCGTAACCACTCCCGACCACAATATAGACATGCCAACCGTACGGATGAACATCACAAAAGGTATACTTGGAAAGTTGGGATTTCTTAAAGGAGAAAAGTAGTCTTGTCTGTAATGGCAGATTCTTGCAATGAGTATTACTATTTAACATTGTACATCGGGTATCCTACATCGTAAGTTGTAAATTGCATTAATGTTTCGCTTTCAGCAAATAGAGAACCTATACACTTTGGCAGCTATCCCGGTTCTGATATTGCTCTTCATCTTATTATTAAGATGGAAGAAGAAAGCAATGAAAAGAATAGGGGATGAGCATCTGGTAAAACAGCTAATAAGTAATTACTCACCTAAATTATTTGCTTTCAAATTTATTCTCGTAGTAATCGCAGTTGCATTATCAGCATTTGCGCTTGCAGATCTTTCTAAGCCCGAGCCCAATTCTAATATCAAGCTCAAAGGCATAGATGTAATGATAGCCCTTGATGTAAGCAACAGCATGCTTGCAGATGACATAAAGCCAAACAGGCTCGAAAGGGCCAAGCAGGTAGTAAGCAGGCTCATAGATAAGTTAGGTGACAACCGCATTGGTCTTGTCATCTTCGCGGGCAAAGCATACCTGCAAATGCCATTGACTATAGATCATGGTGCAGCAAAAATGTATCTGTCATCTGCCTCTCCCGATGACGTCCCTACTCAGGGTACTGTTATCTCCGATGCACTCAAAATGTGCTACTCTTCTTTCAATACACAGGAAAAGAAATATCGTTCAGTAATTCTGATAACCGATGGAGAGGATCATGATGAGGAAGCTATTTCTATAACAAAGAAAATGGCTGATGCTGGAGTCATTACAAATACCATAGGCATTGGTTCCTCCCAGGGTATAATGCTTAAAGACCCTAAGACCGGCGACTATAAGAAAGATGAGGATGGCAATCCTGTTGTCACAAGTCTTAACGAAGATGAATTAAAACAGATTGCCCAGAGCGGCCAGGGGATTTATCAGCACATGACCAATGCAGATGAGGTAGCGGATAACATTGAAAGAAAATTGTCAGGTGTAGAAGAAAAGGGCACTGCTACAAACTCTCTTACTGTTTACAAACATTACTTCTGGATATTCCTCCTCGCAGCTTTCATATTTCTTTTGATCGATGCTGTCACTCCCGAAGTAAGAAGAAGGGCTAAGATTCCGGCTCTCCTTATTCTCTTTCTTCTGTTTTCCTCTCTTGGTTATTCGCAGGATGCAAACAAAGACATTGTTCAAGGCAATGAAGCATATAAGAAAAATGATTACAATACAGCTACCAACTCTTATAAGAATGCACTTAATAAGTCCTCACAAAACCAAATCGCTACTTATAATCTTGGTAACGCACTTTACAAAAATGAGAAAGGAGATGAGGCAATTAATTCCTTCGACAATACTATCCGTAACTCAACTGATAAAGTCATAAAGCAAAAGGCATATTATAATAAAGGCGTTGCTTTCCAAAAACAGAACAAGCTTCCCGAATGCATTACTGCATATAAGAATGCTCTTAAGATTGACCCCAATGATGAAGATGCGCGCCAAAACCTGGAGCGTGCCCTAAAGCAACAGCAACAGCAGCAGAAGAAAAACGACGACCAGCAGAAAAAAGACCAGAACCAGGATAAAAAAGACCAGGATCAAAAGAAGCAGGAGCCACAGCAGCAAAAGCCCAAAATGTCTAAAGAGGACGCCGAAGAAAAACTCAAAACACTCATGGAACAGGAAAAGAACCTCCAGGACAAACTAAGGAAGGTTCGGGCTACAGCCCCCAATAAACCTAAAAAAGACTGGTAATTACCAGGACTGACTCCATATTGATTCCATACTGACTCCATACTGATTCCATATTGACTCTATTATCCGCAGAGGGTACATAGATGTTTCATAGGTGATCCTAAGACCTGCATTTCCCTTCTATTTACTGTTAAAGCCCTGCTTCTCACAGCCAAATAGTTGTAATTTCGCACTCTTAGTCTACATACTTTGCATACACCCTTAAACTATAAAAGACTGGCAACCATGGAAGTAAAGGTCGGTGACCTACTTCTTGGTAATTTTCATCCCATTCGTGTCCAGACAATGACTACGACCGACACGATGGATACCATTGCGACAGTAGAGCAATCCATCAGGTGTATTGAGGCAGGAGCTGAGTTGGTCCGTATAACTGCCCCTTCTAAAAAAGAAGCTGAGAACCTTTTAAATATTAAGAACGAGCTGCACAAGAGAGGTTATAAAATCCCACTTGTCGCTGACATACACTTCACGCCCAATGCTGCTGAGATTGCAGCAAGGATAGTAGAGAAGGTTCGGGTCAATCCGGGCAACTATGTAGATAAGAAGAAGTTTGAGCAGATAGAGTATACAGATGCAGAATATCTTGAAGAGATAGATAGAATAAGAGAACGCTTCACTCCGCTTGTTAAGATATGTAAGGAATATGGTACCGCCATGAGAATAGGCACCAACCATGGTTCCCTTAGCGATCGTATCATGAGCCGCTATGGCGATACCCCTATAGGTATGGTCGAGAGTGCCATGGAGTTTCTCCGTATTGCCGAGAGTGAGAGCTACTACAATATAGTGCTCAGCATGAAGAGCAGCAATCCTAAGGTAATGATAGAAGCATACAGGCTTCTCGTACAGAACATGCAGCACGAGCTTGGACATTGCTATCCTCTTCATCTTGGTGTTACAGAAGCAGGTGACGGGGAGGATGGACGCATAAAATCCGCAATAGGTATCGGAACGCTATTGGAAGAAGGTATTGGCGATACAATAAGAGTCTCACTTACAGAAGAACCAGAATACGAAATTCCTGTCTGTAAGAATATTGTCAGCAGGTATCCTCTTGCCACTTCTCCTGAACATAAGATCGATACAATAAGTATCAAAGCTCATACTGAAACTAGGTCATCCTTCGAAGTAGAGAACATAGGCGGTAAGCACGTCCCTGTTGTGATCGCTGATCTTAGTAAGATTGATATCATCACTCCTAAGCACCTTGAAGACATAGGATACATATATAATGTAGCAACAGACAAGTGGAGCATAAGCGACATGGCTGCCGACTATCTATTTACAGCTGACAAGATATTAGACTTTGCACTGCCCGGCACATTGAGAGTTATTACCTATCACAATGCATGGCTTACTGCTACAGATAAAGACAAGTATCTTCCTATATTCGATGAGAGTCAGTACAATGATGACAGTATTACCAAGTCATCAGTTATGAACTTTGTAATGTTAGATTGCTTTTCTGAAGGATACCCTTCATTCAGCCCGGAGAAAGTATTCGCAAAGTTGAAGAATGATAGTAAAGCAGTCATCTGTCTCAGCAGCACTAACAGGAATGCTGTTGCAAGTATCAGGGCAATGTTTGCCAATCTCAGGGAAAATAATATCACTAATCCTGTCGTAATTATTACTGATAGTACCCATTCTACAATGGATGAGAGTCTCATACACTACTCTATAGAAACAGGAGCCTTACTGATAGACGGATTAGGTAACGGCATTAGTCTTGGTCATCACTTTGGCAATAAGAAGATAAGTGCCGACTATAAGCAAATGAACTCCATTGCTTTCGGAATATTACAGGCGACACGTACAAGGATATCTAAAACAGAATACATTAGTTGTCCCAGTTGTGGACGAACCCTATTTGATCTTCAGGAAACCACTGCCAAGATTAGGGCAGTAACAAATCACCTTAAGGGAGTTAAGATAGCCATTATGGGCTGCATTGTTAATGGTCCAGGTGAGATGGCTGATGCGGACTTTGGGTATGTAGGCAGTGGTCCCGGCAAGATCACTCTCTATCGAGGTAAGGAAGTAATAAAGAGATCAGTCCCTGAAGCTGTGGCAGTAGATGAACTTGTTACTCTCTTAAAAGAAAATGGTGCTTGGGTAGAACCTGAGATCGAACAGCGTACATCGTAAATCATATATCCTTAATGGAGATAGACTTCTTAGTGATCGGTTCGGGAATAGCAGGATTGACATTTGCTTTAAAAACTGCAAAGGCTTGTCCCGACAAGACCATTACTATTATCACCAAAGCCCAAAGCGATGAGACCAATACAAAGTATGCACAAGGCGGAGTAGCGGGTGTAATGGACTTTGATAAGGATAGCTTTGAGAAGCATATACAGGATACTCTTATAGCTGGCGATGGATTATGCAATAAAGAAGTAGTAGAGATCGTAGTAAAGGAAGGAGTAGAAAGAATAAAAGAGATCATAGAGTGGGGAGCACAGTTCGATAAAGACAAAGAAGGAGAGTATGATCTCGGGAGGGAAGGTGGTCATAGTGAGTTTCGCATTCTGCATCACAAGGATGTAACAGGAAAGGAAATGGAAAGAGCTCTGCTTGCCTCTTTAAAGAAGCTTCCAAATATTAATCTCATAACTCATTGCTTCGTAGTTGACCTCATTACCCAGCATCACCTCGGCTTCCTTGTTACCAAGTCTACACATGATATTGAATGTTATGGAGTGTATGTTTTAAATCTTAAGGAAAATAAGATTGAGAAGATACTTTCTAAAATAACTATTCTCGCTACTGGCGGCAATGGTCAGGCCTATAGGACTACTACAAACCCTGCTATTGCAACTGGGGATGGTGTTGCTATGATGTACCGTGCTAAAGGAAGGATTGAGAACATGGAGTTCATCCAGTTTCATCCCACAGCTTTGTATGAGCCGGGTGTTGCAGGACAATCTTTCTTAATTACCGAAGCAGTAAGAGGGGAGGGGGGAATTCTTCGCAATAAAAAGGGTGAGGCTTTCATGGAAAGATATGATGAAAGGAAAGACCTTGCCCCAAGAGATATCGTGGCCCGTGCAATAGATAATGAAATGAAAGTCGGTGGTACTGAATATGTATTCCTCGACTGTAGGCATATGGATATGGAAAGATTCCTTCACCACTTTCCGAATATTTATGAGAAGTGTAAAAGCATTGGAATTGATGTAAGCAAGCAGATGATCTCGGTTGCTCCTGCCGCCCATTACAGTTGTGGAGGAATAAAGACTGATGAATGGGGAAGAACATCCATCAATAATTTATATGCGTGTGGAGAGTGTGCAAGTACTGGTCTGCATGGAGCAAATCGCCTTGCCAGTAATTCATTATTGGAGGCTATGGTCTTTGCTCATCGCTGTTATCTTGACTCTATATCTAAAATAGAAAACCTTAATTACAAAATATCTATCCCTGACTGGAATGCAGCAGGAACCTCTGAGCCTAAAGAGATGATCCTTATTACCCAAAGTCTTAAAGAGTTGCAGCTATTAATGAGTGACTATGTTGGTATTGTTCGCACCAATGTCCGTCTTGGAAGGGCTATGAAGCGTCTTGACTTATTGCATGAAGAAACAGAATCTCTTTACCAAACTACATCCGTTTCTCCCCAGCTATGCGAAGTAAGAAATCTTATTACTGTAGGTTATTTAATAGTTAAGGGTGCAGAGTTAAGGCACGAAAGCAGAGGCCTCCATTTTAATACCGACTATCCATACAAGAGTGACCTTGTGCAGAATATAGTCCTATAATCCTGTCCATCTAATAAATCATCTGAATCGTGTTCAAGACAGTTACTTGCCAAATACTTTCTTAAGTATATCTGTCACCTGTGCAGCAGGATCTTTCCTAATCTTCTTCTCCTCTTCACCTACATAATAGAACAGTCCATTAAGTGCCCTTGTAGTAACATAAGAGCTAAGGTCAGTGTCAACTTTTTTAAATGATACTCTATTATATGCTGAGAACAGGTCATTCCAGTATTTAGTCGCATCTGTTTTCTTAAGTGACGCCTCAATAACAGGCTTAAAAGCATTTATTAACTGTAAAGATGTTGCTGAACGCAGATAACCTGTAGCAGCCGTATCACTGCCCTTCAAGATATTCAACCCATCTTGTATAGTCATCCTCTTTATAGCCTCAAGAAAAATAGGAGCCGCTGATTTTGAAGCATCTTCCGCGGCTCTGTTCATACTTAATATAGCGTCATCTACAAGATTGCCCATTCCAAGCATTCTAAGCTTGCTTTCAACCTTTTGTGCTTCTGGTGGCATCAGGATCTTTATCACCGCATCTTTAAAGAATCCATCAGCAGAGGATAGTTGAGTGCTGCTTTTCTGCGCCCCTAATGAAAGTGCTTCTTTCAAGCCGGATACAATATCAGATGTTGAAAGGCCATTGGTCTTGCCAGAGTTTAATACTGAATTGGCTTTCTTCATAAAGCCATCTAGTTGTGCAAAGCATGAAGCTGAAACAAATAGGAGTATAAATGGAATAATTATTCTTTTCATCTGGGGGTTTTAGAGTGTATAAATTTAGACAGTTATTTGTGTCCGAAAGGTTAATCTCTAACTTCTAAACCTCTGTTAATTTTCTGCTTCCAATGATTCTCTTGCGATGTGCAGATCCCCAATTACCCAACTCTGCAATTACATCCTGCAGGGACTTCCCATATTTGGTCAGCTCATATTCTACTGTTACTGGTTTAGTATCATAGACAGTCCTTGTTACTAATTGATTGGCTTCAAGGTCTCTTAGTTCTTTAGATAACATTCTGGCTGTTATTCCTGCAACTTCCTTTTGCATTGCCGAAAATCTCTTGTTCCCAAAGGAAAGCGATACTATTATAGGCAGCTTCCATTTGCCGCTAAGGATATCAAGTGCATCTCTTACCGGTAGTAGTTTCTGAGCACATTCGCTCATTGACTTTGGGCAGTTACCTTTATTTACTTCCTTCATTACTTACAACTTTAACATAGTATTCTAAAGTATAGTGCTATACTATTGTATACTGGTATACCTTATATAGCAAATGTAAGTAAATTTGCATTACAAAAAAAGAAGAACCATTATGAAAAGAACAATCTTAGTTACCCTCGCAGCTCTTTTGCTGTTCTCATTCACAACTCTTGAACCCGCCACCTGGAATCTGGATAAGGCTCATGCAAAGCTCGGGTTCAGCATTACCCATATGATGATATCAGAAGTGGAAGGATCCTTTAATACATTTACTTCAACTGTTACCTCATCTAAAGATGATTTCTCAGATGCAGTGGTTGAAATGACTGCAGATGTAAGCAGTGTGAATACTGATAACACATCTAGGGATAACCACATAAAAGGCGAAGATTATTTCGATGCTGCAAAGTATCCTACAATAACATTTAAGAGCACTTCCTTCAAAAAGATTGACGATAAGAATTACAAGGTCACTGGTAACCTAACTATGCATGGCGTTACCAAAGCAGTTGAGCTCAATGCATTTTGTAATACCGGCACTCATCCAAGGACCAATAAGCCTGTTGCAGGGTTTAAAATAACTGGGAAGATCAAGCGTTCTGATTTTGGTGTGGGCAGTTCTACTCCAATGTTAGGAGATGAAGTGAAGGTCAATGCCAATGCTGAGTTTGCAAAGCAATAATAAGATATAACATCCTATGAATAAAGCTCCCGGTTGCAACCGGGAGCTTTTCTTTTGTAAGACTAATAACTTAAATTGCTTTCTTCTAATAGTGCTGCACCTCGTTCCAATGCCTCATCAAAAGTGTTCGTTACATTTCCTTTACCTATTGCAAAAAGCAGTCTTGCATCATGCAATTCATGCATCACTTGCTCACTATGTACTTCAGATAAAATAAGGCGCGTTCCCCTGTGCTTCGCTTCTTTATATACTTCCTCTAATGTCCTTATCCCTGTTGCATCAATAATAGGCACCTTCCTCATTCTGATGATCAATACTTTTGGAGTCTTCTCTATATACTTTATTGCGTCTTTAAATTTATGAGCAGCCCCAAAGAATAATGGTCCTGTTATCTCAAACACTTCCACTTCCTTTGGTATCTTATGCCCTGAAACAGGATCAAAATCTTCTCCTTCGCTTCCTCCGGTTAGCTGGCGTGTCAATACATTTACTTCTGAGAACTTTACCATCTTGCGCATAAATAAAAATGCTGCCAGTACCATCCCAATCTCTATTGCTATTGTCAGGTCAATTAAAACGGTAAGAAAAAACGTAGTTAACAATACAGCGGTATCACTTTTAGGGCCTTTCAGGATATACCGAAAGCTTTCCCATTCACTCATATTATAAGCCACTATAACAAGTATCCCGGCGAGAGTTGCCATGGGAATAAATGCTGCCAGCTTACCCACAAATAGCATGATTAATAATAAGGTTATAGCATGAACGATTCCTGCAACGGGTGTCCTGCCTCCATTCTTAACATTAGTAGCAGTACGCGCTATTGCTCCTGTTGCAGGTATGCCACCAAAGATGGAAGAGAAGATATTCGCTGTTCCCTGCGCCACTAGCTCTACATTGCTCTTATGATTACCCCCGATCATTCCGTCTGACACTACTGCAGATAACAGGGATTCTATTCCTCCCAGCAATGCAATAGTAAATGCCGGATGTATCATATTCTTTACAGTCTCAAAGTCAATATGCGGAATTACAGGATGTGGTAATGATGAGGGTATTGCTCCAAAGCGCGATCCTATTGTTTCAATGGGTAAATGAAAATAATAAGCTAGGCTGGTTGTTACAAGTATTGCTATAAGAGATCCTGGTACTTTGTGTGTAACCTTCGGCCACAATACAATTATTAATACAGTTACTGATGCGATCAACGAAGCATAAATGCTGATAGACGAAAAGCTCTTAAAATAGCTTCCCCACTTCTCTATAAAATTAGCCGGCACAGTTCCCATCTGCAATCCCAAGAAATCCTTAACCTGCGAGGAGAATATTATCAGGGCTATCCCGCTTGTAAATCCTATTATTAGAGGATGAGGAATAAACTTTATGACTGACCCAAGCCGCGCAAGTCCCATCAGTATAAGCATTACTCCGGCTATGAATGTTGCTATAATAAGTCCATCAATGCCATACTGTTGTACAATGCCATAAACAATTACAATGAATGCTCCTGTCGGTCCTCCTATCTGCACCTTACTTCCTCCAAAGGCAGATATGATGAATCCCGCTATAACTGCTGTGAACAATCCTTTTTCCGGAGATACTCCCGATGCAATTGCAAAGGCGATCGCTAGAGGTAAAGCAACTATACCCACTATTATCCCTGCCATTATATCCCTTCTGAACTGTAGACCGTTATAAGTTTTTAGGGTTTCAAATAGTTTGGGTTTATACAAAGCAGCTTATGTATTTTGTATAAAGGTAAATTTTAATTTGCCATGAAAGGAGTAGCAGGTATATGAGGCCTTCTTTCTGTGAGGATACTTGGATATGGATATTAAATAAAAGACCCCCGAAAATATTATTCCCGGGGGTCTTTTATTGAAAATATTTATTAGTTACTGATAATCACTTTTTGTACTTGTTTGGCATTATCAGGAAGAATGATCTCTGCATGATATATTCCGCTAACAAGCTTTGGCAGTTGAACTGATTGTGTGCTGCTGCCTCCGTTGTGGCTTATCACTTTGCTGAACAATACCTGTCCCATAGAGTTTACAAACCTGATATTATATATTCCCTTTGGCTCATTGGTGAACAGTAAAGTAGCCTGCGATCCTGTTATAGGATTAGGATTGATAGTAATGGATGCAGGACTGTTGTTTACAATATCAGTATGCACCTCTGACTTAAATATTACCTTGAATCTATCACTGGCAGAAGACCCTTTCTCTGATGTTACAGTAAATTTTAATGTAGAAGTTTCAGTAAGGGCAACCGGTGTAGTTGTGTGCAGGTAGTTATCTATAAGATAAGCATGAACATTCGTTGGCATGCTCATCGGTACAAACTCAAGTACGTAGGTCTGCTGAGATAGATTAGACATGCTGAAGTTGATCACGTCATTACTAGTTACAGGCTGCATGCCTTCTATGATAAGTGCCTGGCCATCTTTTACTATTCCAAAATTCTCAGAAACGTTAGCGATTTTCACTACATCATCCCTGTCAACTTTATTTGCATAAGCATTGTCAAAAACAACTGTATTACCATCTGCAATGCTCATATCTTGTGAGTACAAATTGGTTTTGAATTGTGCAGGTATCTTAGTCGGAGCGAATGCGTTTACTCCCCCTCCTTTTACTTTACAAGCTTCTGTTAGGGTAACATTTCCTGTTGTTGTAGCATGTACAAAGAAGGCAAGTCCTGATTGAATAACTGTATTAGGGCAGCAGGCATTGTAGCTTCCTCCACCCGGTGTTGGAACCCAGCTGGTTGTAGAACTGAATGTCTGGTAAGCTCCCTGCCTGTATGCATTAGCAAGTTTTGGATCCCATACATAGTAAGAGTTATTAATGCCTGCATCCTTAGTGATAAGCGTAAAGTCTATCGCTGAGGCGTATATGTTACCGATCAATCCGTTCTGACCACCTGTTACTGATATTGGTGGCTGAATACCCTGGTAAACAGGTCCTTTTGTACGAAGGGTTGTTGAGTTTATTGAAGCCACAGTTGTTACCGGGGTAGCACTCCTGTCTCCACGAATGAAGACCATATAACCTGAGTTTGTTGCAATAGGTTGAGAAGTATTTATAGTTCCTCCTGTCCATGCATCTGTAGCTGCATCATATGTCATTAATGAATGCTGTGGCTTATTGAACTGCATATCATAGCCCAGAGGAGCCCACGTGGGAAGACTGTCTGTTAACAGTACTCCAAAGCCTGGATTACCATTAGCCATAGGGGCCTGGTTCTCCTGCCATGCTTCGTGAATGGTTTGTGTTGTATTAGTTGGCACTGAAAGTACCCTGAAGGCGCTGAATGAATTCTTAGGAATATAACGCTCAACAGTAACCTTACCATTTATTGTTCCTGTTGATGGTGCAATACGTGCTGTTCCACCCGCATCTGATCTAAGGGTAAGGTTATCATTTGTATTTAAGGTTCCGTTAGCCGTAACTGTTCCGGGTGTTGAAGTTCCATTAATGTTCAATGCTGTTCCTAAGGTTGCAGATCCTGATTGTATGTTCAGATCCCTGATCGTGTTAAAGCCGCTTGTAAAGTTGAGCGTTCCAACAGCAGCAGTAACAGTAATGTCTGAGGTGGAAGCTCCTGCAGCCGATCCTTTGATAGTTCCTGTTCCTGTAACCGGTCCATTGAGGATAAGCTTACGACCTCCCAGGTCCAGAGTTTGAGCTCCCTGTATCTCAAGCCCATTTAAAATAATATTATATGGTAATACAGCAGGATTAGTCGCAGTGCTGGAAATAATGATTACAGTATTATTTGTTGGAGGCGTTCCATAGCTCCAGTTAGTTCCTGTTGTCCATCCTGCAGTGAGTCCGAGCCAGGTATTATTTCCAAGCTGATGCGAAGAGGCTGTCCATCTTGAAAAATCATTTACACCTGCTAAGCTGATCGTATTTCCTGCCACTGTACCACCCATATTGGTCCATGATATATAAGGGCTTGGAGACTTGAACAGGCTTAAGCTTGCTGCAGTATTTCCATTTAACTCTGTATTGTCATAAGTAAAATCAAGTGTTGCATTAAGTCCGGTGTTCGTTGTTGGTGTAATGTCAAAATAACGCTTGATAGAGGTTTGGCCATTATTATTTATAGCTGTACCAGTCACTCTTGTAACTGTTGTAGATCCTAACGATGCTGCGCTTGTAATAGTGACGCCCATTCCACCAAAAACGTCAGGAGAAACAAAAGTTCTCGTTTTTGTAAGATTACCTAACACAGTTTGTCCTGCAGCTTCACTGATAGTTCCATTAGCGCTAAGGGTAACTGTATTTGCATTCGTAACCAATGTGCCTAAAACCAATGTAAGAACATTATTTACTCCTATACCATTTGCTCCACTCAGGATTACTTTTTTCCCACTGGCTTTATTAAGAGTAAGTGTATAGAATGTTGTTGCACTTGAGCCCGATATATTCTGGTCTGCTAAAGCGTTAGCAAAAATTACTGCACCACTATTATTAGTAAGTGTTCCGTTATTTGTAAAATCACCATTAACTGTAAATGTGCCTGTATAGTTATTCGTGATATTTACTCCGCTGCCTATAGTCACATTTGTAGCTGAAGATGCTGCCGCTCCAGATATTGTTACTGCCCATGCTCCTGCTGTTGACTCAAATATTAAGTGGCCAAACGCTCTGCCTGCAAATGACACAGAAGGAGTCAAAGTACTTGACCCACGGAATATCATAGTTGATGCAGCATTAAAAGTCACCGAATTTAAAGGAGTAGAAATCCCTGTGGTTGCATTATGAATAAAGGTTGCACCTGATCCAATTGTAACTGCGGCACCTGCAAAACTTACAGTCCCTTGATTTAATAGAGTTCCATTTACTGTAAGATCAGTGCCTGTACCATTTGCAATTGTTAAGGTATTCCCCAGGCTTACTGTTATTTGTCCACCGGCATCAACAGTAACTTGATCAGCAGTAACATTAGATGATATAGTTACTGTATGTGTTCTGATAGTAATTGTGTTAGCATTGTTATCAGGAATTGATGTGGCTGCTATCCAGGTACTATTATCATGTGAACTTTCCCAAGTCGCTAAATTATTCCAGCTATTGGACGCCGCAGACCTGAAATAATCAGTGCTTAATGTCAGATCTGATATTGCTATTGTGCCCGAAGTGATTTGTGTAAATCCACCTGAATTAGCATTGAGTGTATAGTTACCGACAGCATCAAATTGAAGATCATTAAAAGTAGCAACTCCTCCAACTGCCGCCCTGGTCAATGTTCCCGTTAGATTACCTGGCCCGGTAGCTTTTGTAATAACAATATTTGAAACGTAGCTTGCATCTACTGAGTTATCAGCTCTCCGTGCTTCTACCGTAAATGAAGTTATAGGGGAATTCAGAGGCCCAGTAGCAGGAACTCCAACAAAAGCTATATGATCTGCAGGTCCCGCTGCTGCAGCAGTGGCTGTCAGGCTGAAATTATCTATTCCTATTGCTTGTCCGTTCGTCGAACCTCCTACCCCAACTAAGTTCCATTTTAAATAATAATCTGTTCCATCCGCAATAGATAGTCCTGATATAGTGAAACTTTTACTGATACTGCTTGGAGGATTACTTACAGTAGTATTATTTGCATCCGCCGCATACGATTGATCTCCTGCAGCTGCGGAAGTTGTCGGATTAGAAGCACTTCCATGAAAGAAGGTCCAGTTAAATGCTCTCGTTCCGCTTCTGTATTTCTCATAGTCAAAGCTGATGTCAAGACTTGCAATAGCACTTCCTGTATTATTAGTTATTCTTAAAATAATGGCATCTGCTGAAAGATAGCTACCCGATGTGAGAAATCCTAAGCATCTGTCTGTTGCACTCGCAGTTATTCCATTAGCAAAATTATACGTTCCTCCAGCCGAGCCCGAAGTGATAACACCTGCACCTGTAGAACCTGCAGCCACTGTTGTAGCTGTTGTACCAGTACTCCAATTGGGCGCAGCATTATTTCCGTTTACTCTAAACCCCGTAGGGAGTGTAGCAGTTGAACTGCTTGCCATTCCGTCAAAGTTTTGTGTAAAGGCTGTGCCTGTACTTGTAATGCTCCACTGCCCAAAACTAGCTGCGAAGGAGAACACTAATAGTAAAAAAAAGTAGATTCTTTTCATCGTAATAATTTGTGGTTATATAATTAAATAATTAGGGATTTGAAATAAGTTCCAAAAGTACCTGTTTATCGGCATTTCCAACATTAACTTATCATCATTTTACCCCTATTTCCCCCCTTTAATACAATTGACTACTTATCTGATACCATATTCACTCCGTATTGACTCCATAATGACTCCACACCAACTCCATTCTGATAGCTACCTGATAGCTTTATGATAGCTATGTGATAGCTACTTAAGAGTTACTGAGGCGGGCTTTCTTCTAGTAATTATCACTATCCCCACATTATCCACAGCCTATTAACATGCGAAAATGCCATTTTCCTCCTAAAGCCTTATATATACTGCATTTTCATTTGGTGGATAAATAAGTTTTCTGTAAACTTGCATCGTAAGTGGGAAAAAGTGTTATTTTGTGGTAATTTATACTTAATACTGACAAATGATTGGTTTTATTGGTGAATATGAAGCTACTCTCGATGCCAAAGGCAGGTTTCTCCTTCCTTCCGGCTTCAAAAAGCAACTCCCGGATGCGGGGGCGGAGAGCTTTATCATCAATAGAGGCTTCGAAAAATGCCTCAGCTTATATCCAATGAAGAGTTGGAAGCCGATCTTCTCCTCTATCAGCGACCTCAACCAGTTTGACCCTAAGGCCCGCCAGTTTACCAGGTACTTCCTAAACGGAGCTACCCAGGTAGAATTGGATAGTGCTAACCGGCTGCTGCTTCCTAAAAACCTTATGGAGTACGCAGGATTGGAAAAGGACATTGTGTTAGTATCAAGTGTAAACAAAATCGAGATCTGGGACAAAGTTAAGTACCAGCAGTTCTTTGACACTTTTTCACCCGATGCATTCAGCAATCTGGCTAAAGAGGTAATGGTAGACAATGATGACAGCAAGTTGAAAAGTTGAGAAGTCGAATGACAAGCAACAAACCACAAACGAAAGACAACAAACCTCTCAACGAACGATCCGCCTACCACACCCCCGTAATGCTTCACGAAGCTATCGAAGGTCTTTCTATCAAGCCTTCAGGAACTTATGTGGATTGCACCTTTGGCGGAGGGGGACACAGCAAGGTCATTCTTTCTCATTTGGGTTCTGATGGCAAGCTTATTGCATTCGACCAGGATAAGGACGCTCTTCAGAATGCTCCCGATGATGACAGGCTAACAGTTGTTCCTCATAACTTTAGGCATCTGCAAAGATTTCTCCAGTTGCATAAGGTTACTGTAATAGACGGCCTTCTCGCAGATCTGGGAGTATCCAGCTACCAGTTTGATGAGCCTTCAAGAGGTTTTTCTACCAGGTTTGATGCTGCCCTTGATATGCGAATGGATCAGCGCCAGACCCTCACTGCTGCAGATATCGTTAACTCATACTCTGCTGAGAAGCTTCACAAGATGTTCGAGCTCTATGGAGAGGTTACCAACTCCAAAACACTAGCTGCATCCATAGTCACCCTAAGAAAAACGGTTGCCCTTCATACAGTGGAGCAATTTAAAAAAGCAGTGCATGGACTGGTAAAAGGCAATCCTAATAAATACTTCGCCCAGGTCTTCCAGGCATTAAGAATAGAAGTGAATGATGAGATGGGGGCCTTGAAGGAAATGCTTGAGCAGGCAGTTAACTTATTAAAGCCGGGAGGTCGAATCGCAGTAATAACCTTCCATTCTTTAGAAGATAGGATGATAAAGAACTTTTTTAAGTCGGGAAGTTTTCAGGAAGAGGAAGTTGATAACATCTACGGGAAAAAGCAAGTGTCAAAACTAAATATCATAACAAAGAAGCCATTAACAGCAACGCCGGAGGAAATTAAAGTCAATCCACGGTCAAGAAGCGCAAAGCTGAGAATAGCGGAAAAAGTATAACAGCCAGAATGTCTGCAAAAGTCAAAAATACTGAAAGCGAAAAGTCTAAAAAAATAGACTGGAAGAGGATGTTCTATTACAATTGGATAGTAAGAAATGTCCCTTACTTCCTTTTCATAGCTGTTATCACAACAATATATATCGCAAACGGTCACTACGCTAATAAAACAATAAGAAAGATATCTGCAACAGAAAAGAAGCTAAAGGAAATGGACTATGAGTTCAAAACAGCCAAGCGCCAGGTCATCTTTATGAGTAAGGAAAGCGAGTTGGCTAAAGCCGTTGAACCCATTGGCTTAAAAGAACTCACAACACCGGTAATAAAAATAGATATAGATAAACAAAAATAACAAAGGGTAGAAGTGGATATTAAGAAAGACATATTGTGGCGCGTTTACCTCTCCTTTATCTTCATTGGGATATTGGGATGCATCATTATCGGTCGTGCTTTCTATATTCAGCAGATACAGGGCTCTTATTGGAAAAGCATAAAGAATAACCTGCATGTAAAGTTAGAAACGATTAATGCGGAGCGCGGTAGTATCTATAGCGAGGATGGGAACTTATTAAGTATGTCAATTCCTGTTTTCGATATCTATATTGACTTTGGAGCTGAAGGGTTAAGAGAAAAGAATGGTAAAAGATTCAGAGATAATTTAGACTCTTTGAGTATCTCCTTTGCTGCTCTCTTTAAAGATAGTTCTGCGGCAACTTATAAGAATAATCTCCTTGAGGCTTATAACCAGGAAGAGCGTCATTATACTTTTAAGAAAAAAGTGTCGTTTGAGCAATATCAGCAGCTAAGGAATTTTCCATTGCTAAGACTGGGTAGGAATAAGAGTGGCTTTATCATGGAGTCTCGTGATAATCGTGTCAATCCTTATGTTCTGCTTGCTAATAGAACTATTGGCTTGTCAAGAGGTGATACAAGTAAGAATGTAGGGCTGGAAAGAACTTATGACAGTCTTCTGAAAGGTCAGACAGGACAGCGTCTCGTTCGCTACATAGCTGGTGCTTATGTTCCAATGGAAGATGATACTGAAGTAGAACCTGAAAAAGGTAAGGACATTTACACAACCCTCGATACTTATATCCAGGACATTGCAGAGAATGCTCTTCTTAAAATGATGAAGGCCAACAGCTCTCTTCATGGCACATGCATTGTGATGGAAACCGCAACCGGAAAGATTAAAGCAATTGCTAATCTCGGCAGGCGCCCTGATGGCAATTACCTTGAGGATTATAATTATGGAATTGGTAAGAAGACAGAGCCCGGTTCTATATTTAAGCTTGCTACTCTTATATCCCTTCTTGAAGATAAGCTTGTTGACACAGGCACTATTGTAGACTGCGAGGGCGGAACTAAATATTTCTATAGCCTTAAGATCAGCGATTCTCATCTTGGCAATGGCAGGATATCTGTCAAAGATGCTTTTGCCCGCTCTTCCAATGTTGCCTTTGCAAGGCTTGCGGAAGAGAATTATCATGATCAGCCTATGAAGTTCTTTAATCACCTTCATGCGCTCCGCCTCGATCAGCCTGCAGGGATAGATATTGAAGGCCAGGCAACCCCGCTGATTAAAAAGCCTGGCACAAAGTATTGGTCTAAAACTACTCTTCCTTTTATGGCTCATGGTTATGAGGAGCTCGTAACACCATTGCAAATGCTTATGCTTTACAATGCAGTTGCCAATAACGGGAAGATGATGAAGCCTTACCTGGTTAACTCTGTAAAAGAAAAGGGAATTGATGTCAAAACCTTTCAGCCACAGATATTGGTAAATAAAATATGCAGTGATGAAACATTGCTTAAAGTAAAAGGTTGCTTGCTTGATGTTATTGAGAGTGAACATGGCACAGCCAGGGAATTAAAGACAACTCAATATCTATTTGCTGGTAAAACAGGCACAGCCGTAACTGCACAGGATAACAAGGGATATAACAAAGAGAATAAAATATATCAATCATCCTTTATTGGTTTCTTTCCTTTTGATAACCCGCGTTACACAATTGCAGTTGTAATTCAGAACACATCTGAGTCAAAGCTTGCTTATGGAGGTGTAGTAGCCGGGCCTGTGTTCAGAGAGGTTGCTGATAAACTTTTCGCCACCAATGTGGGAAAGGGGTCAATAGCAGCCGAACTCGCTAAGGATAGTGTCGGTCATAATTATTATGGCTTGAACTCCGATGTAAGAAAAATATTCTCTTTCATGAAGCTTCCTCTTATAGATTCTGCAACAGAAGCGAAATGGGCTAAAGCATACACATTTAATAATCAGGGAACAATAAAAACTGAAGGGCTAGGAGCTAAAAATATAGTTCCTGCGGTGACTGGATATGGCTTAAAAGATGCTATTTATTTACTTGAAAACTTAGGATTGAAGGTATTGATAGCAGGAAAGGGAAAAGTTATTTATCAGTCTCTTGCCCAGGGAACAACATTCAATAAAGGTCAAACAATACAACTGCAGCTTAATTAATGGCATTGCTGAACGACATATTAAAAAATATAAAAGTGCTTGCTGTAAAAGGGAAAGCACCTTCGGCTGTTGCTGATTTGCAGATCGACTCTCGTAAAGTAAAGCAAGACACTTGTTTTATTGCTATTAAGGGTAATGTATTAGATGGCCATGCTCACATTGATAATGCTATAGAAAAGGGCGCGACTGTAATTATTTGCACTGAACTTCCTCAATCTCTTAATGACAATGTATATTATATCCAAATAGAAGATACAGCTAGGGATGCAGGAATAATTGCTTCAAGTTTCTATAATGATCCTTCAGACAAATTAAAGCTGGTTGGTGTAACAGGTACAAATGGTAAGACAACAGTTGCTACGCTGTTGTATAAATTATATTCTTCTCTGGGCTATAAATGTGGTCTCATAAGCACAGTTAAAAATATGATCGGGGAAGAAGTTATCCCATCTACTCACACCACTCCGGATCCTGTCTCTCTCAATGACCTTCTAAGCAAAATGGTTGAGTCAAAATGTGAGTATGCCTTTATGGAAGTGAGCTCTCATGCAATTCATCAGCATAGAATTGCTGGACTGCAATTTGCCGGAGGCCTATTTACAAATATTACTCACGACCATCTTGACTATCACAAAACTTTTGATGAATATATCCGTGTCAAGAAGTTATTCTTCGATCAGCTCCCGGTAAAAGCATTTGCAATAACTAATGCTGATGACAAGCGTGGACTGGTGATGCTTCAGAATACTAAAGCAAAGAAATATACCTATAGTCTTAGAACTCTTGCAGACTTTAAAGGAAAGATTCTTGAGAACAGCCTCACTGGTTTGCAGATGACAGTGAATGATATTGAGGTTCACTTTAAGTTGATAGGAACTTTCAATGCATATAACCTTCTCGCAGTGTTTGGAGCTGCGGTTTGTCTGGGCCAGGATAAAAATGAGGTCCTGCAATACTTAAGCAATCTCTCAGGCGCCGAAGGAAGGTTTGACTATATAGTGTCTCCTAAAGAAGGAATTATTGGCATCATCGATTATGCACATACTCCTGATGCGTTGTTAAATGTACTTGCTACTATTAAGAACTTACGTCAGGGCAAGGAGCAGATAATTACAGTCGTTGGTTGTGGTGGCGATAGAGACAAGACCAAGAGGCCCATTATGGCCGAGGTATGTTGTGAGCACAGCGATAAGGTGATCTTCACTGCAGATAATCCTCGTAGCGAAGATCCTTTAGAGATAATTAAGGAAATGGAAAGCGGTGTGAATGTCACATGTAAGAGAAAGTATATCTCTATTCCTAGCCGGAAAGAAGCTATTAAAACAGCCGTAAGCTTAGCACAAAAGGAAGATATCATTCTCGTTGCAGGAAAAGGTCATGAGAACTACCAGGAAATAAAAGGAGTAAAATATCCTTTTGATGATAAGGCTGTATTGACTGAAATGTTTGAATTAATAGAAAAATAAAGCAAGTATAAATGCTATATCATTTATTCGATTGGTTTGCCAGGCAAGGAATTAAATTCCCCGGAAGTGGATTGTTCCAGTTTGTGTCTTTCCGTGTCATGCTTGCAATGATCTTGTCTCTTACCATTGCAACGGTATATGGTAAGCGCATAATTCGTCTGTTAAATAAGAAGCAGGTAGGCGAATCTGTCCGGGATCTGGGTCTGCAAGGCGAAAAACAAAAGACAGGAACTCCTACTATGGGAGGAATAATAATTATCCTGGCTATACTTGTTCCTACATTATTACTGGCAAATCTGAATAAGGTATATATAAGGATAATGCTTCTCAGCACAGTATGGCTGGGTCTTATAGGTTTTATTGATGACTATCTTAAGATCAGGGCAAAGAAGATAGCAAAGGAAAAAGGAATTGATTATAAGAAAGCTGATGCCGATGGATTGGCAGGTAAGTTTAAGATAGCAGGCCAGGTTATCCTCGGAATAATAATTGGCGCTTCTTTATACTTCAATCAGAGTGTAGTTGTTAAGAGAGAGATACTAAATGACCAGACTCTTGCACAGCAATCGCTTCAGCGCGGAGAGAAGAAGCTAAAAGAAGACTCTACGATCAGCGAGGGTAAGATACATCACTATGTAACAGTTAAAACTCCTATCACTACCATTCCTTTTATTAAGACTCATGAGTTTAACTATGCAAAGCTATTACCCAAGAGCCTCGAAGACTATACATATATATTGTATATCCTTATTGTAACATTCATCGTCACCGCAGTATCCAATGGTGCTAATATAACAGATGGATTAGATGGTCTGGCCACAGGTGTCAGCGCTATTATAGGAATTGGCCTGGGCGTTTTTGCCTTTGTAAGTGGCAACTCAAATATTGCTGACTATCTGAACATTATGTATATCCCAAATCTAAGTGAGCTGTCTATTTTCATTGCTGCTTTTGTGGGGGCTTGTATTGGCTTCTTATGGTACAATGCATACCCGGCCCAGGTATTTATGGGCGATACAGGTAGTCTTGCGCTTGGGGGCATCATCGCATCACTTGCAATTATTGTTCGCAAAGAATTACTCATACCGATCTTCTGCTTTGTGTTCCTTATTGAGAACATGAGTGTAATGATACAGGTGGCTTACTTTAAATATACCAAGCGGAAATACGGAACAGGCAAGAGGGTCTTCCTAATGAGTCCATTGCATCATCATTACCAGAAGATGGGATATCATGAAAGTAAGATAGCAGTAAGATTTTGGGTTATAACAATATTATCAGTGGTCACAGCAGTAGTAACATTAAAAATAAGGTAGGGTGAGTAAGCGAATGGTCATACTTGGGGCGGCAGAAAGTGGTATAGGAGCAGCATTGCTGGCTCAGCAAAAAGGGTATGAGGTTTTTGTAAGCGATGCAAATGCCATTAAACAGATTTACAAGTCAGAATTGAACCAAAGCAACATACAATACGAAGAAGGCCATACAGAAGAGAAAATATTGAACGCAGATATAATCATAAAAAGCCCTGGCATTCCTGAAAAGAATGAGCTCGTTAAAAAGGTCAGGGCAAAAGGAATTGAAATGATAAGCGAAATAGAGCTCGCATACAGGTATAAAGATAAAAGCAAGGTTGTTGCCGTTACCGGTAGTAATGGTAAGACCACTACTGCCTCATTGATATATCATATCTATCATACCGGTGGATTGAACTGCGCCTTAGTAGGCAATATCGGGTACTCATTCGCAAGGCAGGTCGCCAAAGACCCTAAGGAGGTGTACGTAGTCGAGGTCAGTTCTTTCCAATTAGATGATATAACATCTTTTAAGCCTGATATAGCAATACTTACCAACATAACAGAAGACCATCTTGACCGCTATAATTATAATTATGAGAATTACATAAGCAGCAAATTCAGAATAATAGAGAACCAAAACAACAGTGATGTATTTATCTATTCTATGGATGACGCTACTACAATCAATTATCTGCCAAAATTCTTAAACTTAACTAACCCCCTCCCTATAACCATGAGTAAACCACTACCGCAAGGCGCGTACATTGCTGATGCTAAAATGCATCTTAAATGGAAGAATGAAGAGATGACAATGAGTGTGCACGACTTTGCCCTCAAAGGCAAGCACAATCAGTACAATACGATGGCGGCATCTCTTTCCGCTGTAGTTATGGATATCAGGAAGGACAAGATAAGAGAAGCCGTGCAAACTTTTGAAACTCTTCAGCACAGGATGGAGACTGTAATTACTGTTAAGGGTGTCGAGTTTATTAATGATAGTAAAGCCACTAATATCAACAGCACCTGGTTTGCTTTAGAAAGCATGGAGAAGCCAACTATTCTTATCCTTGGAGGAATTGATAAGGGTAATGACTATTCCCTCATCATGGACCTTGTAAAGGAAAAGGTAAAGGCTATTGTTTGTATGGGGACAGATAATACAAAGATTCATGAGGCGTTTGGGAATGTAGTGGAGTTGATGGTAAATACCGGCAATGCTAAAGATGCCGTACAGGCTGCTTTTCATCTTGCGAATAAGGGTGATGTGGTTTTGCTGTCGCCAGCATGTGCAAGCTTTGATCTCTTTAAGAATTATGAGGATAGGGGAGACCAATTCAAACAAGCTGTAAAAGAACTATAACTAACTTGAATAAAGTAAAAACAACACAGGATATTGAGTTTTCATCCTTCCAGGATGTAAGCAAGAATCTGCTTAATAAAACTAAGGGGGACAAAGTTATATGGGCTATTGTCATCATTCTTACTCTTATAAGCATTCTTGTGGTTTACAGCAGCATCGGCTCTCTTGCTTACAAAATGAACAAGAGTACAGAAAGCTATTTATTCAAGCAGGTAGGATATATAATATTTGGAGTAGTAATAATATACTTTGCCCATAGAGTGAACTATACTTTTTACTCCCGTATGGCATCAATTCTATTCTTACTATCTATACCTCTTCTTATCTATACTTTAAAATTCGGGAGCAGTATTAATGAGGCTAATAGGTGGATCAGGCTTCCGATTTTGAATATAACATTCCAAACCTCTGACTTAGGCAAGCTTGCTCTCTTCATGTACATGAGTCGGCTCTTAAGCAAAAGGCAAAATATTATTAAGGATTTTAAAAAGGGCTTTCTTCCTTTAATGGTACCGGTGATAATTATTTGCTGCCTCATAGCTCCGGCTAACTTGTCAACAGCATTATTAATTGGTGGCATTAGCCTTTTACTTATGTTTATCGGTAGGGTAAGGACCCGCCATATAATGATAGTGGTGGGGGCAGCACTTATTCCCTTGCTTTCTTTAATATTCCTTTCAAAGCATTATTACGACAAGGAGCACAACAGATCCAAAGACCTCCCTTCTGTCCTTTCTGTGGGGCGTGTTCCTACATGGATAAAGCGCGTTCAGGACTTTATGTATGCTGATAAAGCAGAATCCGCATACCAGGTGCAGCAGGCAAAGATCGCTATTGCTAATGGGGGATGGTTAGGAAAGGGCCCGGGCAGAAGTGATCAGAGAAACTTCTTGCCTCATCCTTATAGTGATTTTATTTATGCAATAATAATAGAGGAGTATGGTCTGGTCGGAGGTGTCTTCATGGTTATAATTTATCTGTTCTTCTTATTTCGAAGCATAAGAATATTCCAGAGGTGTCCTTATGCGTTCGGCGCTTTCCTTGCAGTCGCATTAAGCTTTACCCTCGTGATACAGGCCATGGTAAATATGGCGGTAACAGTAAACTTATTCCCGACCACAGGAGTAACATTACCTCTTGTGAGCATGGGTGGCAGTAGTTTGTTATTTACATGCTTTGCTATCGGTATTATATTAAGTGTTGCAAGAAATGTTGAGCAAATGGAAGGAGAAGTAGTACCGGTTCCTGAAGAGCCAAGTCCTCTTGAAGATAAAAATGTAAACCTGAATTGAGTAATAACGCTACCATATCATCTTCTGTTCAAAACCCCCGCATTATCATTGCGGGTGGAGGAACTGGCGGACATATCTTCCCGGCCTTAGCTATTGCTGAAGCTATAAAGAACAGATGTTCTGCAGACATTCTTTTTGTGGGTGCTAAAGGAAAGATGGAAATGGAGAAGATTCCCCAGGCAGGTTATAAGATCATCGGAATAAATATAGCTGGCTACAACAGGAGCTCTTTATTAAAGAATATCAGCCTTCCTATAAAATTGTTGAAGAGTTTCTTCCAGGTCAATAATATATTGAAGACTTTTAAGCCGCAGGCTGTCATTGGTGTCGGTGGCTATTCAAGCTATCCGGTTCTAAGGCTTGCACAAAGCAAGAACATACCTACGTTCATTCATGAGAGCAATTCTTTTGCAGGAAAAAGCAATATCATGTTGGGTAAGAAGGCTAATAAGATCTTTGTAGCCTTCGAAGGAATGAGCCAATTCTTTCCTTCCAAAAAAATAGTGATCTCAGGAAATCCTGTTCGCAACATATTCTCAACATCAAATGCTATCAGGAGTGAGGCTCTTGAATATTTTGGACTTAAGCCTGAAAAGAAGACAGTGCTTGTAGTAGGGGGCAGCCTTGGGGCAATGAGCATTAATAAAGCTATTGAGCAGAATATCGAATACTTTAATAAAAATGATATTCAGCTAATCTGGCAGACTGGAAAGCTATATGCTCCTAACGCAGCCAATACTGAGTCAGAGAATAATAACATATGGTCCAACGCGTTTATTGATAAAATGGAACTGGCCTATACCGCAGCTGATATAGTAGTATCGAGGTCAGGGGCAATGGCTGTAGCTGAACTATGCGTTGTAGGTAAGCCTGTCATTTTTGTTCCTTATCCACACGCAGCAGAGGACCATCAGACATCAAATGCCCAGGCTCTTGTAAGAAAGAATGCAGCGTTAATGATCAGGGATGCTGATGTGAATGACAAGTTGATTGATGCAATTGATCAATTGCTGAATGATGATAATCAAAGAACAGAATTAAGAAACAATATATCAAAACTTAAGAATACCCAGGCTGACGAACGCATAGCTGAGGAGATTCTTACAGCAATATGAAGGATATAAAAGACATATCGAATATTTATTTCATAGGCATAGGAGGCATAGGCATG
>Ga0163162_10000813_pt1 | contig 28949 bp, 33 predicted proteins | sample S55metaG_FD_115310 | JGI IMG/M metagenome (GOLD analysis project Ga0163162, IMG submission 115310) | Switchgrass rhizosphere microbial communities from Kellogg Biological Station, Michigan, USA - S5-5 metaG | ecosystem: Host-associated > Plants > Roots > Rhizosphere > Soil | place: USA... | reverse complement strand
TCCCGCTTTCCCTCCAGCCAATTTGAAGGAAATTGGCGTCCGTTCAATCAGGTTTATTTAACTCGGGTGGGTGCCAGGGAAAAAAACCTCTGTTAGTTAAACCTGACAGGAGCGGTATCCTTTTTGGCTTCTATTGATGTTGAATTTACAGCTAATTTTGTCAAAAAGATTTAGCAGATGGCAGGGCTACAGTACCTATGAAATGCTGCCCTTTCATTTCCAAAAAAAGAAAAACATTAATAATTGGGAAATCGTTGGTTCAGCGCTTTTGGCATTTTCAGTCCCGCTTTCCCTCCAGCCAATTTGAAGGAAATTGGCGCCCGTTCAATCAGGTTTATTTAACTCGGGTCGGTGCTTGGAAAACAAACCTCTGTTAGTTAAACCTGGCAGGAGCGGTATCCTTTTTGGCTTCGATTGATTTTTAATTTACAGCTAATTTTGTCAAAAAGATTTAGCGGATGGCAGGGCTGAACCGACCGATAATAATAGAACCCACTGTTTTCCAAAATTGATAAAGAACCTTGTTTTTGCCTTAAGGATATCTGCATTTTACTTAAATTACATTTTTTTTACAGCTTAAAGTATTGAAAAACCAATAATCCGTTTATTTTTGTGGTGATTAGAATTAAAACAGCATTAGAATTTTAAATGTTTTTAAGGAAATACAAGTATTTAATCGTGGCCACTTTTATGGTCATCTTCATGGCGAAGATGGGTATTTCCGGGGCACCTGTGTTTTTTACAAGTATTGACAAGGAAATTATGAATGCAGTAATCATGCAAATCGAGTTAGAGCATGAAGGCGGAAAAGATTCCGCCAAAGACACTGCAAAATTTACTGATTTCAAACTCATCGAGCTTAATCATCCTATCCTTTCTTATGAGTTCTCTTCCAGCCATTTCTTTTTGAAGAGCAGTTTTATAGAACATTTTAAAAGATATGTAGATCCATATCATCCTACGGTTCCAACACCTCCGCCTAACTTTATCTAGTATTTATTATTTGGGGTAAAAATTACCTGCTTAATGTTATTGAGCGTTATTGCTATGTTTAAATTAATGCAAAACGCTGATACCTTGTGTATGTTTTTTTAAAACCCCTACGATTTTATTCGTTAAAATTTACTAGATAATTATATCGTTATGCAAAAGTTTAACCCGGCCTTTTCAGGTTCGGATGTGAAAAAATATTTTCTTAAAAAGAATCTAAGGAAAGATTTACCTTCAAGTATTGTAGTGTTCTTAGTGGCCTTGCCACTGTGTTTGGGTATTGCCCTGGCTTCTGGAGCGCCATTATTTTCAGGTTTAATCACCGGGATTATAGGGGGAATTGTGGTAGCCTCTTTTAGTGGCTCGCAATTAAGTGTTAGTGGCCCGGCAGCAGGTTTAACAGTTATTGTTTTAGGTGCAATAACCTCATTGGGGAGTTATCCTACATTTTTACTTGCTGTTGTATTGGCAGGGGTATTCCAGATGATCTTAGGACTGGTTAAAGCCGGAACGATTGGTAATTACTTTCCTTCGAGCGTAATTGAAGGGATGCTTGCCGCTATCGGACTGATTTTAATCTTAAAACAATTGCCGCATGCGTTGGGCGTTGATACTGATTTTACCGGCGATGAGGGTTTCTTCCAACAGGATCATGAAAATACTTTTTCTGCAATTACTGCAGCGATAAGCCATTTTAGCCTGGCTGCGGTGGTTATCAGTTTGTTATCAATAGCTATTCTGGTTTTATGGCCTAAGTTTCCAAAGTTGGCGGTTGTACCTGCTCCATTGTTGGTGGTTACATTAGGCATTCTTGGAACCCTGGTTTTTGCCGGAACAAATTATCCCCTACGTGCCGATCAAATGGTGAAAATACCGGTAGTAAATGGCTTTGGCGAATTTTTGGGACTATTTACGATGCCCGATTTTTCCCAGCTGGCCAATAAAAATGTGTACATCGTAGCCATAACCATTGGTGTGGTAGCAAGTTTAGAAACTTTGCTCAGTATCGAAGCGGTGGATAAAATCGATCCGATTAAGCGTATAACACCAACAAACAGGGAGCTGATTGCGCAAGGAATAGGCAATATTACCAGCGGTATGGTTGGTGGTTTACCTATGACATCGGTAATTGTGCGGAGTTCGGCAAATGTAAACGCCGGTGGCAGAACCAAAATGTCTGCTATTTTTCATGGCATTTGGTTGTTATTGTCGCTATTGTTTATTCCAGGACTTATCAACATGATTCCGTTATCTTGTTTGGCTGCAATTCTTTTGGTAACCGGATATAAACTAACCCGGATCAGTCTTTTTAAACATATGTACCACAAAGGCTGGGATCAGTTTGTACCATTTGTGGTAACCGTATTGGCGGTATTGTTTACCGATCTGTTAAAAGGTGTGGCCGTTGGTATGTTGGTTTCGGTTTTTTATCTATTGCGAACCAATATGCGTAACCCTTTCTTTTACCGGATTACGAACGAAGGCGACAAAAAGAATATCAGGATTAAACTAGCAGAAGAAGTTTCTTTTTTAAATAAAGCAGCGATACAGGTAGTTTTAACGAATATCCCAAAAGAAACAAATGTAATTATTGATGGCTCGAATGCCCGCTACATCGACCCTGATGTATTGGAAACCATTTACAATTATAAACATAATGCTTATACTAAAGGCATTATCGTAACCCTGGAGAACATCCAAAAACATTATACAGTACCAAAATTAAATATTAAAGTAGAAGAAGAAATTAATAAATTATAATTATGTGCGCAAAAACAATAGAAACGAAAGATATTACATACGATACCTTGTTACAAGGCAATAAAGACTGGGTTAAAGATACGATTAATAGCGATCCCGAATTTTTCGATAAATTGTCGGCAGGTCAAAGTCCGCCAGTATTATGGATCGGCTGCTCTGATAGCCGCGTGCCTGCAAACCAGATCACAAATACTAAACCAGGCGATATTTTTGTACATAGAAATATTGCCAATGTAGTTGTGCATACGGATATGAATTTACTTTCAGTACTGGATTATTCTATTAATGTATTAAAAGTTAAACACGTTATCGTTTGTGGTCACTACGGTTGCGGTGGTGTAAAAGCTGCATTGGGCAACAAACAGGTTGGAATTATTGATAACTGGTTGAGAAATATCCGCGATGTATATCGCACACACGAACGTGAAATGGCAACAATCGAAGATCCTGATCAGCGATTTGACCGTTTAGTGGAATTAAATGCCATTGAGGGCGCTGCAAATGTAGCCAATACATCAATTGTACAGAGTGCATGGGCAAATGGTCAGGAACTGGCCGTACATGCATGGGTTTATAGTTTAAAAACAGGAATTATTAAAGACTTGAAAGTAACCTGTACTTGTGTGGATGATGTTGCTCCTGCTTTCCAAGTTGGATAAATACACCATTATTAAGCCATTTTTTTAGTTGTTAGTAAAAGCCTGGGATTTATTCCGGGCTTTTATTTTTGTGGTATATTTTCTGGCTCAGCCCTATTGCTTTTGGTAGATATTTTTGCTTCTCAAAAACCCTTTTTAAAAAACAAAACCCCCGGAGCATTTTCCGGAGGTTTCGATATATAGTTTATTACTGTATTAATCTTCTGCCAGGAACGGATAACGGTAATCCGTTGGCGATTCGAAAACTTCTTTAATGGTACGTGGAGAAACCCAACGTAATAAATTGATCATTGAACCTGCTTTATCATTTGTACCCGAGCCTCTGGCGCCACCAAATGGTTGTTGACCTACAACAGCACCAGTACATTTATCGTTGATATAGAAGTTACCCGCTGAATTACGTAGCGCATGGCTTGCTTTCTCAATGGCGTATCTGTCTTGTGCAATTAAAGCACCTGTTAACGCATAAGGAGATGTGGTATCAATTACTTCTAAAATCTGGTCGAAATCCTGATCTGCGTAAACATAAACAGATAAAACAGGGCCAAACAATTCTTCGCACATGGTTGTATATTTCGGATCATCAACCACCAATATCGTTGGCTCGATGAAATAACCCTTACTCTTATCGTAGTTACCACCAGCGATAATTTCTACACCCTGATCTTGTTTCGCCTGATCGATATATTTTGCTAATTTATCAAAAGAACGCTCATCGATAACGGCATTAATAAAATTGCTAAAATCTTCTGTTCCGCCCATTTTAAAACTGGCAAGATCAGTTAACATCTGTTCTTTAATTTCTGGCCAAAGGCTCTCTGCTATGTAAACGCGACTAGCCGCCGAACATTTTTGTCCCTGGTATTCGAAAGCACCACGAACAATTGCTGTACTGGCTGCTTTTGTTTGTGCAGATGGGTGAACCAGGATAAAATCTTTACCACCGGTTTCGCCAACAATACGCGGGTACGATTTGTATTTATGAATGTTTGTTCCAATGGTTTTCCAGATTTCCTGAAAAACTTTTGTGGAGCCTGTAAAGTGGATACCTGCAAAATCAGGGTGATTAAAAACCACCTCTCCTGTTTCAGGACCATCAGCATAAACCAAATTAATTACGCCATCAGGTACACCTGCTTCACGGAAAATTTCCATTAAAAGGTTTGCGGCGTAAACTTGTGTATCAGCAGGTTTCCAAACCACAACATTACCCATCATTGCAGCAGATGCTGGTAAATTTGCAGCAATTGCCGTAAAGTTGAATGGCGTAAGCGCAAAAACAAAACCTTCTAATGGGCGTTGTTCAACACGGTTCCAGCTTCCACGTGGAGAAACAGGAGGTTGTTGTTTGTAAATATCTACCATGTAGCTTACGTTAAAACGTAAGAAATCAATCAGCTCACATGCGGCATCAATTTCAGCCTGATAGGCATTTTTGCTTTGACCCAGCATGGTTGCAGCATTTAATTGATAACGGTATTTACCCGCAATAAGGTCTGCAGCTTTTAAGAAAATAGCCGCACGGTGTTCCCAGGCCAGGTTTTCCCAATCTTCTTTTGCTGCTAAAGCAGCATCAATAGCCTGTGTAATATGGGTTTTATCGCCAATGCTAAATTGTGCTAAAATATGTTGGTGATCGTGTGGTGGAACAACTTTCCCTTTTTTGTTGGTATGAACTTGCTTGCCACCAATGTACATCGGAATGTCTTGTTGGTGTGAGCGGGCTTCTGCAAGTGCTTCTTTCAAAAGCGCACGTTCTTTACTGCCAGGGCCATAATTTAATATAGGTTCGTTTACCGGAGTGGGTACGTTAAAAAATCCTTTAAGCATGTTTTATTTTTTATGATTTGCACAAAGATAATGCTTTTTGGGGTAGGCCATTCTATTATTCTGTAAAGAAAACAGCGTAAACTTGCTACTGTGTAAGGGAATGATAATACAAGTTAATTGTAGGCTTGTTATGGTTAAAATTTGGCTATTTAGATGATGCATTAATGTGTGTTCTGTTGCTGATTTAAAGCAGCAGTTTCTGTTTCATCATATCAAGAAAATCTTTTCGGTAAGTTTCTCCTATCAGTATTTCTGCTGAAACACCCTTTAGGATAATGCGGTTTCCATCTATAGAAGTGATTTTATCAAGTGCCACTATAAAAGACTTTTGTACCCTGATGAATTTGGCTTTGGGCAGCCTTTCTTCCACATCTTTCATGGTAAGCAGCGCAAGTGTTCTAATCCCATTATGATGAAAGGCAATATAATTTTTCATGCCTTCAACAAAATCTATTTCAGCAATATTAATCTTAAGCATCTTACCTTTGGCCTCTGTTTTTACCATAAAATAATCATCATCCTGCTGGTTAGCCGGAATATTGGCTTTTTTAGCGTTGATTATCTTTTGAGCCTTGTTTATGGCTTGTAAAAAACGGGGCAGTGGGATAGGTTTAACTAAATAATCAACTACATCTAAATCGAAGCCCTCGGTCGCAAATTCCTTATATGCAGTAGTAAGTATAACCTGCACATCCCTGTTTTTCATGGTTTGAATAAATTCGATACCTGATATCCCCGGCATATGAATATCTAAAAAAATGAGATCGACCGGTTTGCTGTTTAAAAAGCTTAATGCATCAATCGGATTGATAAATGTTGCTGCAATCTGTATGGAAGCAACTGATTTTAGGTAATGTTGTATTACTTCAATGGCGTGGTCTTCGTCATCAACAATAATGCAGTTAATCATGAGGTGTATGGTTGAGGTTTAATTGTTTTTAAGTTTAGTTGATCTAAAAATTTTATTTTAACAGCTGATTTATTTTGATTGCCAACCGGACTAAAAGGAATACTTAGATCTAATAAATAATCGCTTTCACTTTCAGTAATATTTAGGATAAAATTTTTATTGTAATGATGGATGAGTCGTTTTTTTATGTTACTCAAACCGATTCCGCTCGAAAGTTCTTTTGGTCCCTTTTTCTTTAGGTTATACGTGTTTAAGTAAATATAACCATCCGTTTCATTAATGTTTAAGAAAATTTTAACTGGGTAATTTTTATCTGTGCAATTGCCGTGTTTTAATATGTTCTCAACGACTGTAATTAATATGAGAGGGATAATCCGAACATTTAGCATGCTCCCTTGAATTTTAAAATCGATTTGCAGTTTATGATTAAAACGCAGCTGATTTATTTTAATTACATTATTAATGTGTCCAATCTCTTCATCAATCAAGGTCATATGGTCGTCTTTGTCAATCTCTAGTGAATAGCGCATAATTTCATTCAGCGTCATAATGCCATCAGCGAGCTCCTGCGATAGTGGTAACGATTTTGTAAAAAAGAAATTTAGGGTGTTGTTTAAAAAGTGTGGGTTAATTTGAGCGCGGAGAAAAGCATTTTCTGTATCAAATTTTTCTTTTTCAATTACTCTCAATTCTATTTCACGTTTTATGGATTGACGGAAATAAAACATACTAAAGGATAAAAGGGCATATTTAATGAACATGTATAAATTTAGGGTGATGAAATCGAAGAACTTAAAAAGCCGGGGCGTTGGGCCGTCCGTCCAAACGAAAGGTCGAATGTAATACGCGGTGATGTACCAAAAAATAGCATAGGAGGAATAAGCCAATATTAAACTGATAATTAAGGACGGTGTTTTTAAAGGATAATTATAAAAAGAATAAATACACCAACATAGATAAAATGCATAGATATCTGGCAAATAGGTGAAAAAGAAATATACTATCCCTGTTGAATAGGCTTTAGGTGAATTAAAAAAACCAGCTAAAATACTAATCATAATATAAGCCAGCCAAAAACTGATATGATATAATATTAACCTATATTTTTTTAGAAGATTAAATTTATTTATCATTTTTTAATTAAGTGGGATGTTTAAATTCAATTCATAAAAATTATCTTGATCATTTATACTTAAGTTAAATTTTTTTCCATAGTAATTTCTAAGCCTTTTTTGTAAATTTTCAATGCTAGTCCCATGCGGGGGGGCACTTTGTTCACTCTTTTTTTTGTTAAAAGTTTTTATTTCTAGTGTTTTATCTTTAGCAATTTTTAAATTAATCACCGCCCTGGCATCCTGTTTGGAATAGTCTCCATGCTTTAAAATGTTTTCAATAAGTATAACTAAGGTTAGAGGAACAATTGTAGCATTTTGTATATCCCCTTCAACTAGTAAATCTATAAAAAGGTTATTTTTAAAGCGTAATTTATTGATATTGATGATGTTTTTAATATGATCTATTTCGTGAGTAAGCGGCACCAGCTGATTATTTTGATCCATTTGTAACGAATAGCGCATAATCTGCGATAAAGTCATGATTCCGTTAGATAGTTCTTCAGATAATGGTAATGATTTAGCGTAGAAAAAGTTTAGGGTATTATTTAAAAAATGTGGATTTATTTGGGCTCTTAAAAAGGCATATTCAATTTCTAATTTTTCATGTTGTAGTACCCTCAATAGCTTTTGTTGGTTTAAGTTTTTTTTGAAGTATTGAAAACCAAAAGCTATAAGGCTCCATTGGACAAAAATATAGAGTATAGATGCGACAAATGGAATGAATTCAAATTCTGATGTAATGGTGTAAATAGTATTTAATTTAGGAGCAATCCAGTAATCAATGAGATACCAAAGTATGGTATAAACGATCAATGTTATAAGTAAAGACGAGCTTAACCTGATTAGGTTTATTGGCTTTAAATATTTTGAGTAAGAGTACCAGCTTGCATAAAATGCAAACAATGTAGGGGAATTTATTAGGAATACATCTAAAATTAAATTTGTCCCGATATTAACGGTATAATCCGGATCCCTTGAAGCTTTCATGATTACACCAAATACCACATAGCTTAACCAAAAGCTAATATGATATGTTAAGACTCTATTTTTTTTGGCTGAGTGCAAAGTTTATAGTTTATAATCTTTAACAAATTTTACCCAATCTTTAACATCTGTAGAAATTTCTACATCAGGTTTAATACCCTCATTAGCTTTATCTTTATCTGCCCTTAGTAATCTTGTAGGTGGATAAATTAATGTGAAAAATTTACATGGCATTTGAGTTTCTACACGTTCTACGTAGTTAATTGAGCCGGCACTATTGGAACCATAAAGTTTAACTTTCGTGCTTTGCTTAGCTTGCAATGCAAATAGTTCTGCACTACTGCTTGATTCTTTATTCATTAAGATTGAAACTCGTGATGGTTTTTTTAATATTGTGTGATATCTAATGGTATCAACGGGATATAATAAATACATTTCTCCACGATGTGCTTTGAGTTTCACTAAGTCTTTCTTAAGTGTATTTTGAACATCTTCTGGTATGTCAGTAGGTATTTCTTCAAAACCACCTTTAATATTATCGTCTGTTGCCAGCACCTCTGCGCCTTCTGTTAGTATTGGATTAGTGTATAGGTAGGGTAAAATCTTTTCAAACGCCCCAATCGCCCCACCACGATTGTTTCGTAAGTCGATAATTAAGTGTTCTGTATTTTCTAATGCTGAAGCATTTTTAAGTAATAAACTATCTGTTTCTTGTCGTAGTGATATGTCAAAGCTTGGGATGGTTAAAAGACTTGTTTTTTTATCTATTTTTTTAAATTTTGGACTATTGGACGCCAATTGGAATTTATATTCTGGAGGAGCATTTTTATAAAATTTACCAAGTTCTTTTAGATCAATAGTATCTTTTCGTAGACTCATTTTAGCCGGATACTTTGAATGATCTCTAGCAAGGAAATACTTGAAACTATAAATTTGATTTGTTTTTTTTACTCTGAACTTAATTTGTTGTGGAATCCAAAATATTCCATCAGCTTTAATTACGAAACCAATAAATTCATCATGAAATAGACTATCACGAATAACACCAAATTTGAAATTACTGGATTCATGGCTCCAAATGCCTTCAATATTATCTATAGCATTTTTATGGTTGTTTAAATAAGATTTTAGATTATCTTCAGACCAGTTTGTTTTTTCTTCTTTTGAAAAAAACCGAGTAATTGAATCTTTCGGTTGGTTCGTATTAAATGAGATGGTCATGTGCCTGTCCTTAAAAAAGTCGAGCCATTCTTTACATAAAGAAATACACTGACTATTGCCTGTTTTTTTTGCGACTTTCTGAATACTATCGGTAAAATGCTCGAATTGTTTTTGATTGTATTTTGTAACCTTATCATTATAGCCAACATAATTTTTCTTAATACGTTGTACCATAAAATTGAAATTTTCTGAGCAATCGCAAATTTGAGCTTGAGTTGTAATGGTAAAAAGCAGAAAAAGGGAAAAATAAATGTATTTCATGAAAATTATTGATATCGAAGAGGGTAAGATATACATTATCTAAATATGTATTTGTGACTTCACTGAAAATTTTAAAATGCTTTTTTATTTCCAGATTAAACGGCTTTGTTAAATAGACTGTGTTAGTGCATCATGACATACTCTTGAAGATACACCACCTCTGTCATCAATAATCGAATCTCCTCCTTTAATCTTTCTCATTTGCTCTTGGGTTAAATTAAAAATGTTTTTTTTCTTAAAAAGAAACACCGTCTTTTTTTCTAATTTTTTGTTTTTCATGATTGTAATATTAGATGGTTAAATAAATGTGTTCAAAAGTGTTATTTTTGAATGCACTTATCAAAAAATATACACCAAATGGTCTTTTGTCTGTATCAAACCAATAGATTGTCTAGTTTAAATAGTGATCGTTATTTAGTTTTATACTTCTTTACAAAATCAATCCAATCGGTAACATTGGCAGGTATCGTTACATCAGGTTTGATACCGATATTATCTAAGGGATAATCTGGTAATCTTAAAGATTTACAGGTAGGGTAATAAAGTGTGTAGAATTTGCATGGCATTTCTACTTTAACAAATTCAGTATAGTCTACAGCACCAGAAGAATGTTCACCATACAATTTTACTTTTTTACTTTGTTTGGCTTCTAGTAAGAACAGTTCTGCAGCGCTTCCTGTACCGCCATTAACAAGAAATGAAACACGTTCAGGGTTTTTATAAACTGTTTTAAATTTAATGGTATCAATTGGATACAGCTTATAAAGTTCTCCCTCATGAGCTTTTAGCTCCACCAGATATTTCTTAAAAACATTTTTTATGCTGTCAGAGGTTTCGGGATATTCTTTAGCGTAACCGCTATCTTTAATGTTTTCTGGTGTTGCCAGAACATATCCGCCTTCCTTTAGTATAGGGTTGGTATAAAGGTAGGGTATTAACTTTTCGTATACCAGAACAGATCCACCGCCATTATTTCTTAAATCGATAATTAAATGTTTGGTATTTTTTAATATTTTTTCATTCTGTTTAATTAATGCTGCTGTTGGGGCTACATATTCTAGTTTGCCAAAAGATGGCATCTCAAATAATGCGGTTTCATGGTCCAAAACCTTAAATTTTGGCGAAAGGTCAATTTCTTCTTTAATTGGAGCAGGGAGTAGTTTGGGGCTCCTCCTCCACTTTCCGAATATTCCGAAATCTAAAACATCTTTAGTTTTCAAAAGTATTGGGTGTTGCTCTGAATGGTCCCCCCCAGCAAAGAAAATGGTTTGATATTGATTATCCTTTTTTGCCAATCTAAATTTGATCTGTTGAGGCATCCATCTTAAAGAGTCAGCCTTTAGTATAAAACCTATAAACTGGTCGGATTTTATGTCTTTAACAATCCCAACTTCATATATGCCAACGCTCCAAATTCCTTCAATGCTATCCAGGGCTTCTTTATTTTGTTCAAGATAGGATTTAAATGTGCTCTCTGTCCATGTGGTTTTTTCTTCATTAGCAAAAAAACTTCTTACTGAATCTGGATCCAATTTATCAAATTCCATCCCAAATGATATGTGTTTATCTTTGAAAAAATCTAACCATTCTCGGCATAAGCTTAAACATTTATATGGATTGGCCTGATTGGCTACCTGTTGTAAACTATCTGTGAATTTTTTAAACCGCTGGCTATTTGCAGGCGTTACTTTATCGGAATAGCCAACATAATTTTTTGTTATTCTGTTGGTAAGATAACTAAAGTTATCACCACAGTTGCAATCCTGTGCTTGTAAATTGTAAAATGGAAATATGAGCAGTAAATAGAAGATAGTTTTTTTCATACTTGCAATTATAATCGATATTTATACTTAAAGGGTAAACTATTTTAAAATACATGTTAGTCTTATCTTATGTATAGCTTAATGTAATATCTAATTGGTGTCGATTTAATTCAATATTGAAATATTTCTAATGTTATATCTCTTTTTGTCCTTAGAAAAGTGCTTTTAGTGTATCTTTTTTCTGATTCGAATTTTAAAATTAGATACTTGTTTCATGTTAGGCCAACATAGGCGGAACCTGAAAAGCCTTTAAAGAGTAAGAAACAAAATTTAAATTAAACGAAATGAAAAAATTAGAATTATCAAATTTTGGTGTTCAGGAATTGGATGCTAAAGAACTGAAGATGACAGATGCGGGAAACCCTATTGTGCTTGCAGCGATTGGAATAGGCATTGCCATGGGGGCTGCCGGCATGGCTGCCGGATATTATATTGGTAAGGCTTTATATCATTCAACACATTAATAAATTATAGAAGATGAAAAAAATTAATAATATTATCACGAATAATAATCTATCAGAACTGACAAATGATGAATTGAAGGCTACTAATGGTGGTTGTAAAGAATGGTTATTGATATTCGGTCTTGCTGGAGTTGCCTGCTATGCTGGTTGGCATGATGCTTCAGGCGGTAAGCACGAAAAATAAAATTTTAATTTGCAACCGTTTTATCAATATTTGATAAAACGGTTAATTTATTTTATATTTAAATATCGTCTCAGTATTATGGTTTTTTTATTTATACTTTCAGCAGTTGTGCTAGTTGTACCATCTCTTTCACTAATGAATGGTAATGCCAATACTAAAGGGCTATCATTAATCAATATTTTATTGATAATATTTGGTGTAATATTATTTTCACTTGGAACAGCCGAGCTATTGGGTAGATCCTTTTTCTATTTTACCCATTAAAAATTTTAAATTTCTCTTCTCTATTGAATAGAGTTATCTATATTATTTTTCCTAAGTTTAGGTATATACTAAGTTCGATTGAATTCAACATCAATTCAATGTGCAATTTGAAAATAGTAGCCAATACAGTAAATTCATGGTACTGGAATTTTTTTTCATTGTAATTGATCCGTTTCATCCCTAAAATAACCCATTTCGTGTATCTTTTTTGTGGCATTTATTAATAATGGTCAAACTTGGCCTTTAACTACTTTATAAAAAAAACACCATGAAAACATATTTTGAAAAAATAATCGATTCTAATAATTTACTCATACGCTGGGCATTTATTTTATTTGTCTTATTTTTTTGTGTAATGCCTATTTATAAAATTGGTAAGGCAGATGGGAAGAAAATTAATTTTAACATCAGTAAATAACTATTCTTTCAAATTTTTAAAGACTTATCAGGTAATTTAAAATATCAATGTCGTAAATATTAAACCATTCTGCAAAATTAACGCAGAATGGTTATCATGATTATGAAACACATTATATATTTTTATCTGATTTTAATTGGATCTTTGATAGATTTTTTTAGTATTTGTTGCTGGAGTTCGTGATGGCTATAACGCCGCTTAATTTGATTAAATAATTAGAAGTGACTATGTTAAAAACAATTTAATTTCGCGCTTTTATAGTAGAGAATGTCTTTGTTTTTCACTATTGTCACTTTTTAAAACAAAAAATATGAAAAAAAATCTTCCAATGTATATATTCCTTGCCTTTGCATTAATAGGAGGAGTTTATTTTGCTGGTTACTTCCTTGGAAAGGTTTCCTTCTTGATTTTTAACTGATCAATAATCACTTAAATTGATTGTATCAAACTATCTTTTAGACACGACGAATTCATAAAGATGAAAGGTTGTAAATCTAAAATGAATTCACAGCTTGTTTTTTAATAGAAAAGATAAAATTTATGGAAAATGAATTAATCAAGAGAAATGAAAATTTAATCAATACCATTTTTATACTTTTGCTCTTATTTATATTTCTTTATGATAATAGAGTTGAGTTTTTAAATGGTATGCTTGCAGGCCTAAACGACTTTTTTAAGTAATCATTATTTAATAACAGATAGGATAATCTTTTTTAAAAGATCTGGATTTCACCAAGGCATTTGACCTATGAAGTATTTAGTACTGTTGTATTTAGATACTTTATAGGTTTTTTTGTTGAAAATTCTCGACTTCGAGTTAATTTTATTAGCCTTAGTTTTTATTCTTCAATTAAAAATTTTCTTGTTTTGTTTAGCTAATCATGTTATTGTGCACTTTTTTCTTCCTCACGAAATAAGCTTTTGTGTATTTTTTTTCTTAATGAATTCTAAAATCTAGATACTTCAAAACAGTTTCATCCCTACAATATCCCCTTTCGTGTATCTTTTTTCCAGTATAATTTAATAATTACAAACTTGGCCCTTAACCAAGCCAATTGATGATTATGCCTTTAACAGAAGATGCCAATTTTGAAGATAACACCATTATTTTTTTACATCATACGAAGGTACGTACACAAATTATTTACTCGGCAACAATCCTATTTGTTCTTGTGGCTTTTGCATCCTTACCCTTTATTTATACCACGGTAAGTGTTAAGGGCAATGGTTCGCTGCAGAGCAATATCGAAAAAACAGAGTTGCTGGCGCCAGTTGGCGGGAAAATTACGCTGATTAACTTAACCGATAATAAAAAAATAAAAAAAGGACAACTCCTTTTAAATATTGACCCAACTATACCCGAAACACAAAACGTGATTTTGAATAATCGCGCTGGTGAATTAAAAGATTTGTTAAATGATGCGCTCCTCCTCTTAAAACAGGCTGATTTAAGCAGTGCAGGGCAACCTGCATTGCAAACCGGCCTGTATTCAGCAAGCTGGCAGCAATATACAGAGCAAACTCAAAATGCATTAAATGCCCGCGAACAAGCCTATAAAATTTATAAGAGGTACGAAATACTGTACAGTAAGAAAGTAGTTACCCAAGCAGAGTATGAACAATATAAATTTAATTACGACCAGGCGCTTTCTGATTTTAATTTGGTAGCTAAAAAGTATAAAACGCAGTGGCAAACAGAATCTAATCAATACAGAAAAGAATTAAAAGATCTCGATAGTCAGAAAATCCAGCTTACCGAGCAGGAGAAATTATATCATTTAAATGCAGGAGTATCAGGAACTGTGCAAAATTTATCTGGCTTGCAATTGGGTTCTTTCATTTCGGCTAATCAAAAAATTGGAGAAATATCGCCTGATAGTGCTTTGCTGGCCATTTGTTATGTTAAACCTGCTGATATCGGTTTAATTAAAGCTGGTCAAACCGTAAGGTTTCAGATTGATGCTTTTAACTATAACCAATGGGGATTGCTTGCTGGTATAGTAGCGGATATTTCAGACGATATCATATTGATTAATCAAAATCCTTATTTTAAAGTGAAGTGCAAATTGGACAAGGATTATCTGAAGTTAAAAAATGGTTATAAAGGGCAGGTGAAAAAGGGGATGACCTTTAATGCGCATTTTACCATTGCAAAACGGAACCTGTATCAATTGCTTTATGATAAAGTTGATGATTGGTTAAACCCGTCAAATGGTGTAGGGTAAAAAGTTTAGGGCTGTAGCCTAAAGGCCAAAGCAGAAAATTTTTAAACTCATATCTCCAGTTTCATATCTCACATCTCCCTCCTAATGTCTAAACTAATTAAACAACGCGATATTACCGATTGTGGCGCTGCCTGTTTGGCTTCTATAGCTGCATTTTATAAGTTAAAGATGCCTGTTGCGCGCATCCGTCAATTGGCCAGCACCGACCAAAAAGGAACCAATGTTTTAGGTTTGATAGAAGCCGCAAATAAATTGGGTTTTGAAGCAAAAGGAGTAAAGGGCAATTTAGATAGTCTTTCTAAAATTCCATTGCCAGCCATTGCGCATGTGGTGGTAAAGAAGCAATTGCAACATTATGTAGTTATTTATAAAGTAACCGATAAATATATTGAGGTAATGGATCCGGGTGATGGAAAAATGCACCGTAAAACCATTGCCGAATTTATAGCAGAATGGACAGGTGTACTGGTTTTATTATTGCCCGACGAAGATTTTAGCCAGGGTAATGAAAAGGTTGATGTAAAAAGCCGTTTCTGGCACCTGATTAAGCCGCATAAAAGTATTGTAATACAGGCACTTTTTGGTGCATTAATTTATACCATACTGGGACTATCTACCTCGGTCTTTGTTCAAAAAATAACTGACCATGTTTTGGTAGAAGGCAATCGGAACCTGCTTAATTTAATGAGTTTGATGATGGTTGTCATTTTAGCATTGCAGCTGTTTATCGGTACTGTTAAAACTATTTTTACCATCCGTACAGGCCAGCAGATAGATGCCCGGTTAATATTAGGTTACTACAAACACCTCTTAAAATTACCTCAACAGTTTTTTGATACCATGCGGGTAGGCGAAATTATTTCGAGGGTAAATGATGCGGTAAAAATAAGGGCTTTTATAAATGATGTTTCCATTAACCTGGTGGTAAACGGTTTTATCGTGGTATTTTCGTTTGTTTTGATGTTCAGTTATTACTGGAAACTCGCTTTAATGATGCTCGCCGTTATTCCGCTTTATCTTTTAGTTTATTACATCAGCAATAAATTGAATAAAAAGATGCAGCGTAAACTGATGGAAGAGTCTGCAGAACTCGAATCGCAATTGGTAGAGAGTTTAAATAATGTAGCCACAATTAAAAGATTTGGACTGGAAAGATTTACCAATGAAAAAACTGAAACTCATTTTATTGGTCTGCTCAGAACAATCTATAAATCAGGGTTAAACGCTGTTTTCTCAGGAACATCAACCGAGGTTATAGCCCGTATGCTTACCATTATTTTGCTTTGGGTAGGTGCAGGGTATGTTTTAGACGGAGAAATTACCCCAGGCGAATTGTTCTCTTTCTATACACTAATCGGCTATTTTACCGGTCCCGCTACTTCATTAATCGGGGCTAATAAATCTATCCAGGATGCCATGATCGCCTCCGATCGTTTGTTCGAAATAATGGATCTGGAAATTGAACAAAATTCGTCGAGCGTTTACCTTACAAAAGAACTAATGGGCGATATCAGGTTTGAGCACGTAGCTTTTAGGTACGGCAGTCGCGTAAATGTGTTTGAAGATTTAAACCTAAATATTAAGTCAGGGAGTTTTACTGCCATTGTAGGGGAAAGCGGATCTGGCAAGTCTACTTTAATGTCTTTGCTTCAAAATATTTATCCTATACAATCAGGGAATATTTTTATCGGCAATCATGCGCTGAAGTATTTGAACAATGCCTCTTTAAGAAATTTGTTGAGCGTTGTGCCGCAAAAAATAGATCTGTTTGCAGGAAATGTAATCGAAAATATTGCTATTGGTGATTATGAACCAAATATGCAACAGATTATAAGCATTTGCACACAATTGGGCATTATAGATTTTATTGAAGCTTTGCCAGAAGGATTTCAGACTTATTTAGGCGAAAACGGAGCCTCTTTATCGGGCGGACAAAAACAGCGGATTGCCATTGCCCGCGCTTTATATCGTAATCCTGAAATCTTGATCCTTGATGAAGCTACTTCTTCTTTGGATTCAGCTTCAGAACAGTATGTACAACGCACGATAGATTTGTTGCGTGCACAAAAGAAAACAATTATCATCATTGCCCATCGCTTGCCTACAATTAGAAAAGCAGATCAGATTATCGTATTAGATAAAGGTAAAGTTGTTGAAGAAGGAAGCCATACTGAAATGATGATTGTAAATGGGCACTACGCGAATTTATGGAAACAGCAGTTTGGAGAAGACGATCTGCTGGATTTCATAAACCCTTCAATATCATCAATTAATAGCAATATAGTGCCTCAATAATTTATCTTATACATAAAATAATATTTTAAATCATCGCAATCTCACTATGAAATTATTAGAATACATTGACCGGATCAAGATCATACACAAACTGATAAGGGAGAGCCGTACCGGAACGCCCGAAAATTTAGCACGGAGATTATCAATATCCACTTCGAGATTATATGTGGTACTGGATGAGTTAAAGCTGATGGGGGCACCTATAGAATATTCGCGGCAATTGCAGACCTATTATTATACTCAGGCATTTGATGTAAATATCAGGGCCGATTTTACGGTTTTAAAACCGCAGGAACTGATGGCCATAAATGCCGGATTTTATTTTCAGCATCATTGTCCGCTACTTTTTTTGTAGAGCGGGCGAGCGTAATTTAGAGCTGTTGCAACAAAAGGCGTAAACCGAAAAGCCTTAAAGAGTAGGTAATTTTTAAAACGAATTAAAATTATGAAAAATTTAAATTTAGAAAGTATTGGTGTTCAGGAAATGGATGCAAAAGAAATGACTGATGTAAAAGGAGGTTTTTGGCCCCTGATTATTGCAGGTATAATTGCTTTAGCTGCGCTTGTAGCTTCAAAAGATGTTTGGGTTGATTAACCCATCAACTAAACAAAAAAAGATTAAAAACTTAAATATTATCTTAATAAACTATATTATGAAACTAATTGATTATTCAGTAACCGAACTTAATAAAAATGAAATGGTAACCATCGAAGGTGGTAGTTGGTTATCAAGAAGATGGGATGAAATTAAAGCCTTTTTATCTGATCTTGGAGAAGAAATTCTGGAAGGAATTGCAGGTGGAACGGTGTCTGGTCCAGGTGGTTCGGGACCGATTTTTCCGCAAAATTAATTAATAAAATGATAAAGGATAAGTCATCTAACTTATCCTTTATTTAATTGTGTAAAATGTACGATCGAAAGTATAACATTATCATATTTTTTCTTTTCTTGTTTATTAACGTTAAAGCTCAGGAACAGCGCATTGCAGCAATTGTAAACGATTCTAAAGGAAAAGGGATTCCTTATGCATCAATTTATGGTAATCATAACCTCCTTGCCATTTCAGAACCCGATGGTAAATTTATCATCAGCATAGCTAAAAATGAACTTATCGATACACTTTATATCAGCTCTATAGGTTATGTCTCAACTTCTGTTCCATTAACCAAAAATTTACAACAAATTACCTTAAAAGAAAGCGATCAGATATTGGAAGAAGTTTCGGTAAAAGCATTAAATTTTACCGATCAGTTACTGCAGGATTGTTTGAATAATGGTATCGATACTACGGCAGTATCAGGCACACTTTTATGCAGGCAATATTTAAAGTTAGATGGTCTTTATAAGCGTTTTTCAGAAGGAGTATTCAATTACCATATTGATGGTAAACCGACTAAAAAAGTAATTCTTGATCTTTTAAATGCCCGAACACTGGATAACCTTGAGGTTAAAAATCAAGGTTTAGGGAAAATGAAATACGGTATAAATATCAGGGCCGCCATACAACAACCTTTTTTATTATTTAGGCGAAACATAATGGATAAGGTATATCATTTTAACCTGATTGGCAAGAGTAAAATTGATGGAGTAGACTGTTATAAAATTATTTTCAGTTTTGATAAAAAGGTCGACGTGCCTAAAAATACCAGGTTTTTTATAGGAGGGGGGACCATGTATATTACATGCGATTCACACCTGTTAAAATCGTTGGACAGAAATTTAATTTCGCCAGATTTAAAAAAACGCTGGTTTACAAAAGAACTTTATGAGGTTGGAAAAGTAAAATCGCATTTAAACTATATCGAACTTACGAGTGAGATCATTACCGGTTCGAATGCGAAAAGGAAGCCAATGGGAGGATTAAGTATTCAATTTAAATCAGTTCCAGATGTTAAACCTATTGATGTCTTTAGCGATGATAAGGAGAGTCAGGATTTGTCCAATCATGTAAAAGCTTATAATATTCATTTTTGGAAGGAATATTATACTTTGTTCGGGGCTCATTTTCCAGCTGATGTTCTTCAGTCCTTTTCAAAAATCGGAGAACTTGACCTTCAGTTTGGACAAGCTGCTGATTTTAAGAAATAGAACTATTCCGCAGAAGGCTAATTCGCAAAACATCCTGATTACTAAAATAAATTATTTAATAAATAGTGTTCACTCTTTTTTTTGTAGAGTGAACAAAAGTAATTTAGAGGTGTTGCAACAAAAAGGCGTGATACCGAAAAGCCTTTAACGAGTAGGTAAATTTTAAATAAAAAATCTAAGTTATGCAGAAATTAAAATTGGAAAATTTCAATGTGCAGGAGATGGATAGCACCGAAATGTCGCTGGTTGATGGTGGAAGCTGGATCGGTAGGGCCTGGAATTCGATAAAAGAGTTTGTTTTAGATGTTGTACACGATGTTGTTACTGATCTGGTAGGAGCCGACCCCACTTCAAACTTATAAACCATTTAAAAAATATTAAACCTTACGGTCTAAAAACAGGCCTAAACCAATTAAAGTTATATTATGAAAAATTTAAAAAAATACGAAGTTGAGGAATTATCTTTAACAGAAATGAAATCTATTGAAGGTGGAAGCTGGTTCAGCAGGGCATTTGAGGCTATTGGCGATGCTTTAGATGATGCTTATCATTGGGTACAAGATAATCTCGGCATTACCTTGGGTTCGGATGGAGCACACGGGAAATAATTAAACCGGAAGAGCAGGTTATTTATCCTGCTCTTCCTATTTTGCTTTGACAAAAACCTTATGTTTAAAAATATTTGTAACGCTAAGAATATCTTTTTAGCGATTTTGCTTTTTCTGTCCGGTACACGGATAAATGCTCAGTCCTTTTTCCTTAAAGGCCATGTTTTTGATGGTAAAGATCCTTTAATCGGCGCTTCCATTTTAATTTCTAATAAACACGTAGGTAATAGTGATGCATCAGGTTATTTTGAGGCCAGTGCTAAATTGGGCGATACACTGAAAATTAGCTTTCCTTTTTATCAAGTTGCAACGGTTATTTTAACTGATACGCTAGAGCAAAAGATAAATTTAGCTGCAAAGACGTTTCAGTTGGATGATGTTCAAGTCAATTTTAACAAAAGAAAAACCATTGATTCTCTTTTAAATGGGGCTTTCTCTCGATTAAATTCAAATGCAATTGAAGCAAAAGTATTTTTAAGGCAATCTGTGTTACAAAACAATGAAAAAATTCGGTTGTTAAATGAGGGGCTGTTAAGTTTTGCTTGTCCTGATTTAAAAGAGCTTATTGTGACCGGCAGCAGTAAAAAAGTAAAATTAAATGTTGAATATAGTTGTAATCTGATTCATGACAACGTTGGTCCGAGGATAACGTACGGTAGTAACCCTCAGATTAAATTACGTTTAGGGCTATTGCCGGGACATTTCTATGAGCTTGTAAAACTTAATATTACTGAAGAAAGTATTAGGTCGGATAGTGTGAATACAATTATTCAGGTTAAGGGAAATCTGGCTCTTAACGAAATAGTTGAAGTGTCATACGTATGGATTTTGGATAAAGAAACGAACGATTTAAAACAAAGTCAGTATTATGAGCAATATGTAAAGAAAAAGTTTTTTTTCTATTATGATTATCGTTACCAGGATCATGAACTTTATTCTGCATCAACAAGTGCCAAACAGGTTATTGGCAGGAATTCCTACTCAACTAATGATGAAATTTTTATTTTTAAGCAATTAGGTAACCATACAGATAAGTGGAATTTTGATGCGAATAAATGCGGATTGGAAAAATATGTAGTGCAGAAGGGGAACTGTGATGAGTTGAAAGATTTTAAAAGCAAACATCAGATATCGGCACGTAGTTTCTTTTAGTTTGACAAATTAATCATCGTTTCGAATTGGTTACAGCTATTAAGTAGTTTTAGTTAATCGATTCGTCATGCTGTCCCGAAACTTCAGGATCAGTATTTTTAGCATGAAAGACCCTAAAAATTCAGGATGACAACTAGCTTAATCAAGAGCTGTCATAACGCCCATAAGAAGATTAATGATCTAACTTGGGTTAAACTGTTTAATACACCAAAGCCAGATACTGTCCATGATGACTCACACAACCTGGTTTAGTGCTTTTGTAATCATCGGGGTGATCTGGTAATTCGTAAATAGCTACTTTAATTTCTTCCAATTTGCCGTATACAGGCGCAGCTATGGTATGTATAAAAGCTGTTTGCAAATTGCTTTTCGTAAAATATATAACATCCTGAATATTCACCTCACCATAGGTTTGCTTGTTATTTGAATGGATCGAACATTTTAAACTTTTTGGTGCAAAATCCCGGATGCCCGTTTTACGGTTGTGGATTTTATAGGCCGATTCTTTCATGCTCCATAACAGCCATACCATTTCATCAGGTTTTTTTGCTGAGGTAATAAGCAATTGTTCTTCAACGGTAAAAATCTTATCAAGGTAATTTTTGCGTCTCCAGTTACTTTGGATTTTGGCCAGGTTTAGGTCAACGATGTCGTTACCCAGCATGCGCTTCCAGTTTTTGAGCTATAATTTCGGTTGTAGCTTTTACCGTAAGCATTTTAGCCATTGAATCGTTGTCTATTTCGATATTGAATTTTTCTTCAACATCCAGGACAATATCAACCAGGTTGGCCGAATTTATTTTTAAATCATTTATAAAATCGGTGTTTTCATCTATATGCGCCAAGGCAGTTACCTCTTCACTATAAGGTTCAATAATTGTTTTCAGGGCTTCGATAATCTCTTCTTTATTCATGGGGATACTTTTTAAAAATAATACAGGCATTAATATCGCCAAAACCAAAACTGGCTTTTGCTAAAATATTGACTGGTTGATGAATTACTGTTTGCGGAATGCATTTCGAATCAATTAAAGCGGTAATCTCAGGATTTAAGTCTTCGCAATTAATATTCGGAAATATAAAACCCTCCGAAAGCTCCAATACCGAAGCCACGCATTCTATACTCCCTGAAGCTGCGATACAATGACCAATCATGCCTTTTACAGAGTTGATACATGGGAAATTATCATTAGATAATTCTAAGGCTGTTTTCCAATTTTCTATTTCGAGTGCATCTTTGGTCGTTGCGGTAAGGTGGCCGTTAATCACATCGATTTCATGTGCCTCAATACCCGCATTTCTTAATGCAGCTTGGATACATCGCTGTACTGCAGTAGGGTTAGGCGCAGTCATCGTACCTAAACCCCTTTGACCACCGGAATTGACATGACCGCCACATACTTCAGCATAAATTTTAGCTTTTCTAGCCAATGCGCTTTCAAGCGATTCTAATACCAAAGCACCTGCACCACTTCCGGGTACGAAACCACTAGCGGTGGCACTCATTGGCCTGCTACCTCTTTCCGGGTCTTGGTTGTGCTTAAAAGTGCAAACCTTCATGGCATCAAAGCCTCCCCAGATATAAGGACCACTATCGCTGGTACTCCCGGCCAACATTCTGGTAGCCTGGCCTGTTTTAATTCTTTCGTATGCCAGTAATATACTTTCAGCTCCTGTTGCGCAGGCAGATGAATTGGTGCTTACCTGGTTGCCTAAGCCAAGTTTACCACTGATGAAGGCGCTTACGCCACTGGCCATGGTTTGTATCACAACTGAACTGCCCAGTTTTTTAATTTCGAGCGCATCTATTTTGTTAATTGCCCATCTAAATTTATCAATACCAGAAGTGCCCGTTCCGAAAATGGTGCCACTATCCCAGTCGGGTTCGTCATTATTATCTACGTTTAAACCTGCATCCTGCCAGGCATCTAAACCCGCAATAACACCATATAAAATTCCTGTACTGTTTAGATTCCGTAATTCAAGTGGTGTAAAATATTGGCTGATCCGCTCTTCGCTGAGCAGTGGCTTGCCAGCTATCTGGCAGGAGAAATTTAAGGCTTCCAGATCGGGCTGATGGCGGATGCCCGAAATTCCTTTTTTTATGGCATCCGAAAACTCATTAATGGTAGTGCCATTGGGTGCACAAATACCCAAGCCTGTAATGACCACTCTATTCTCCATTTTCTTTTGAAATTAACATGCCAGAAATATTTCCTTTGCAAACCACTTCTCCAGCTGCATTTTCCATTTTCACTTTGCAACTGAGTTTATTAAACCTAAAATACACTTTCTCGCTGGTAACTGTTACTTGCTCCCCTGGACCAACTGGTTTTAAAAAATCAACTGCGTTTGAAGTCATGGACAGGGATATATTTTGATCAGTTTTAATATTTCTTAGCAGGTAGATGCCCAAACAAACCAATCCGATCTGCGCCATGGTTTCAGTAAGGATTACTGCTGGGGTAAGTGGATAGTTTTTAAAATGTCCATCGTAAAAAGGTAAATCTTTAAGATAAGTATAAGTACCCTTTGCTCCATTTTCATCAACGTGTAATAACTCATCAACAAAAAGAAAAGATTTGCCATAAGGCAATTGATCTAATATTTCTTGTGTGGTCATGAGTGGGTTATCTAATGAATAAGTGTTACCATTGTAAAAGTATGCGTTGTGCTGAAAACCCTGGTCCGAAGCTTAACATTAGTCCTTTTTCTCCAGGCATGGGTTTCTTATCCATCATCCGCTCCAAAACATAAAGAACCGTTGCACTGCTCATATTCCCATAAAGTCTTAATACTTCTTTGGTATCGTTTATGTTTTTGCCGAGCTGCCCAAACAATTCCTCAACAGTTTGGATGATTTTTTTTCCTCCCGGATGGAAGATCAAATGATCTATATCGTTAATTTCGAGTCCGTTTTTCTTCAGAAATGGATGGATGATATCAGGAAAATGATTGGCAATGGTTTCCGGAACGGCCACATCCAATACCATTTGCAGTCCCGTGTTGGTAAGTTTAAACCCCATCATCTCTTCTGCATCATAAAAATGGTACATTTCTTCGGCCAAAATCTCCGGTCCGGTATCTGCGCTATCCGAACTTAATAATACACAAGCAGCACCATCGCCAAATATGGCCGCGCTCACGATATTGGCCATCGAAAAGTCGTTTAATTGAAAGGTTGCTGTGGGCGATTCTACCGCAATAACTGCTGCGCGTTTGCCTGGATTAGCTTTCAGAAAATTCTTGGCGTAAATCATACCCGATACACCAGCCGCGCAACCCATTTCGGTTACGGGTAAACGAATAATATCCTGACGGAGTTTGAGCAGATTGATCAGATAGGCATCCAAAGAAGGGATCATAATTCCCGTGCAGCTTACGGTAATAATGTAATCTAAATCCTGCGCTTGCCAGTTGGCTTTTTCAAGTGCTGTTTCCAAACATTTGGCACCCAGCCTTATGCCTTCGCGCACATAAATATTGTTTCGTTCCTCAAAGTTTAAATCACTGAAGACATCTTCTGGCGACATAATCGAGTATCTTTTATCTACCGCGGCACCCTCAAAAATCTTTTTTACCTTTCTGATAAAACGATCATCCTGGTCTTTTAGCCAAATATCTAAAAATGGCAAAATGTCTTCAGTTGACCGCCAAAACTCTGGTAAGGCTTTACTTACTGCTTTTATGGTTACGCTCATGTTGTTTTAATTATCCATTGGTAGCGGAAAGCCCATTTCCATTTTATTGAACTTGATTTTACGCCTAATTGTTTGGTGTATTTAAGTAAGTCTGCCCTTTTAAATCCACGTAAAATGGAGATTAATCCATCTTCTCTCGACATATCATTTAACCGGAAAACATAACACAGCGCTTTAAACAGGTAATACGCTATTGCACTTCGTTGCAGGTCGTTTATTACAATGCCCATTGTTGCCGATCTTTTAAAATTGTTTAACAGATCAATAATTTCTTCATCTTTAAAATGATGGAGCGTTAACGTGCACAGCATAATGTCGCAAGGTTCTTTTTTACTTAAATCATCAAAAATGTCAGTACAGGCATAAGTGATATTAGGGTAATTGGTTGATAAACTTTGCGCATGGTTTATGGTAAATTTATTTGCATCTATTCCTTTTAAAATAAAATGCAAACCTTGTTTTTCTGCATAATTGGCTAGGGTGCGTAACATATCTCCGTTTCCACAACCAATATCGGTAATACGTATAATCTGATCAGATGGTTTGCTGCCTATTAAATTTTTAACTCCGGCGAGTGTAACCTTGTTGCCGCCAAGGAGTTGGTTAATACTGGCTATTTTATCAAGTGCATCGCGCAATATTTCACCTTCCATGGCGAAATCATCCATAATTTCTGGGGCTGTGCTTCTAAATGTGGTATCTACTGGCATTTATGATGAAATTTTGATGGGATTGCCATGTGTTTGTTTAATTATTGTGTTTAAGAGAAACGGCATTTTTATCAATGTATTTATCGCTAAACTTTCAAATTTGGTGTTCCTCAGCAAAGCGGCTAACATTCTTCCCATTTTTAATCGGCTTCTAAATTCTCTGTTCCAGTTTGCCGTATAACTTTCTTCCAGTGCCTCACGAGCACTGATTTTGCCATTAATTCTTTGATGCAAAAGTTCTGAAGCAATTTTGGCAGCATGAATGGCCATGGCCATACCATTACCGCAAAGCGGATGAATTAGGCCGGCAGTATCGCCAACCATTAAAACATGATTATAAACAGGTTCTTTACGTTCAAAAGAAACCTGACTGATGGTTAACGGAGCATCAAATAAAATGGTGGCATTTTCGAAAATATCCTTTAGATACCTGTTTTTATACAGCACGTTTTCCTGGAAGGCGACTAAGTTTTTATGTTTTTTGAACCGCTCGTAATTCGCTAGATAACAGATGTTCACCCGATCGTCTTCAACTTTTGAAATGCCACAATAACCGCCTTCAAAGTTGTGCAGGCTAACGAGATTATTCGGAAAGGTAGTCTGGTAATGTGCTTTAACGGCTAGATAAGGCGATTGCGTGCCCATAAAACCCCGGTTTAATTTCATATCAATGGACGATCTTTTTCCATATGCACCAATCACGTAAGCAGCATTAAAATTATGGTTTGTAGTGGCTACTGTAAATTGGTTGTCGGCAAAATTTATGTCTACAACGCGATCATGAACAATGTTTACCTTTCTCCTGATTAGTTCATTGTACAAATAATGATCTAGCGTATATCTGCTTAAACCAAAACCACCCAACGGCAATTTAGTCTGCATCCTTTCGCCAAGATTTGAAGTAAAAAGCAGTTCATTGATAGACGTTGGCGCCAGGCTTTCAATATCCAGATCCAGCCATTCTAAATAGGGATTTACCTCATTCGAAATATATTCACCGCACACTTTATGGTGGGGATAAGTATCTTTCTCGATCAATGTAACCACTAAACCCAACTTATTCAGATGAAGTGCAGCTGTTAAACCTGCCAATCCACCCCCAATAATTAAAATTTCTGTTTCGGCCTGCATAAAATAAGATGGAATGCTAATATAACGTTTTAATGAGGGCTTTGTTCCACCTTACATTTTTTAACCACAAAAAACCTGCCTGTGTTCGTTTCCAAACGAGTGCAGAAAGTTTAATGATTGCGCCATAGTTTTAATCACAGAGGTTACTGAGAGATACACCGAGCTCAAAGAGCCGGGCGTATAGATAGCGTGCTGTCAGATGTCACCATCTGATAGGAATGTTACCAGTTTGGGTTAAAAAACCTTCAATAATAGCACATCCAGTTTGGATTAAACGGGATACGATAACAATCGGATGCAGCGGTTTACTTTTGTTTTCCTTCAAAAACAAAAGATTTAGCGGAAAGCCCGGCTAATGTTAATCTTGCCTGCAGGCACTGCTTTCCTAATAATCTTCTAAAATATTATCCCCAGCTTATCTATCGCTTCTTTCTTCCATATTTAAATCGGTATCAAACGGGCTTTTGGTAAAGGGATAAATGGATTGTTTAACAAAACCTTTCGGATAAGAAGCTTCATGCACACCGGTTCCGGCAGGCCATTTGTTGCCTGGTAAATAATAGGTGCCGAACATCATATCAATAAAAGGAAATATGGAAGCGAAATTATGACCATAATATTTAGGGTCTTCGCAGTGGTGCCAATGGTGGTATTGTGGCGTGGTGAATATATATTTTAACGGCCCAAAGTTAATCCTGGTATTGGCATGGATGAGCACCGCATGGATGGCTATAAAAATAATGTATACATTGAAAACGGTAGATGAAAAACCCAAAATATACAGTGGGATAAATGTCATGGCCCTGGTAAAAAAGATATCAATGAAATGGGTACGGCTTCCGGCCAGCCAATCCATATTTTGTGTGGAGTGGTGGATGGAATGAAAACGCCATAAGGCTACTCTGGTATGGAAAAAACGGTGTGCCCAATATTGAAATAGATCGGTACTGAAAAAAGCTAAAAATAGTGCTACCGCAAAAGGCAGACTTTGTACCCAGGTATGCAGTTTATCCAAACCCATCCAGCCAAAAAAGAGTACTGCGGGTTTTTGGGTTATAATGCCAAAAAACTGAATAAACAAATGGCTCACCACAAAATAGGTTAAATCAGTACGCCACTCTTCGTGAAACTTGGTTTGGTTGTTGTTTTTAGGGAAAAATAATTCTAGCGGAACAAAAATGGCCACCATCAGGAGTAAATCCAAAATCATCCAGTCTAAGCCAAAATGCCAGCTCGATTTAGCAACATCCCTGCCTTCAACAGTTACAGCACCCAATAAAACGGCTAAAGCAGTGAGTAAAAATCCTGGCCAGGCCCATTTTAATTTTTTGCTTAAAACAATACTCAGTGCCGAAAAGAAAAGGGCAGCAATAACACCACCCAACATTAAAACTTCTACACTTTCTTTGGTATAAACCTCACGAAATTCTGGCGTAGTCAATTTCTCTGGATAGTGAAAACAAAGAATGCCTAACAAAGCCAGTGTGGCTAAAAAGATAGATATATATCCACTAATCTGACCCTGGCCAATTACTAATCGCTTATTTGGAGACATTTATTTATGTTTTTGATAGAAATAGCAAGTATAAAAATAAAATTTAGCCTTATCAATTTAAATCACAACTGTATTTCAGATCCATAAGATTAGGCAAACATTTTTAAGTGGCAAAGGTTCATTTAAGGGGCATGGCCAAAAGCAATGCCTTTCTTTTTTAAATAATCAGTAATTTTGAAACCACGACACTATGCTAGTTAATTATTTACGTCTTTTGCTGCTCCCTTTTTCATTAGTTTATGCTATGGCCGTTACACTCCGGAAAAAGCTTTACGATTGGGGGATTATGCGCAGCGTATCTTTCGATTTGCCGGTAATCTGTGTAGGCAACTTAGCCGTTGGCGGGTCTGGCAAAACACCAACAACAGAATATTTAGTGAGGTTGCTGGCCGATTATAAAATAGCCATATTAAGCAGGGGTTATGGGCGTAAAACCAAAGGATTTATTATGGCAGATGACAATGCTACAGCCGAAACCATTGGTGATGAACCTTTACAATATTACCAGAAGTTTAAACAGGTTACCGTAGCCGTATGCGAAGACCGTGTGGCAGGGGTAAAGCAGTTGCAAAACAACCATGATATCATTATTCTGGATG